>Ga0209979_1000202_pt1 | contig 94096 bp, 83 predicted proteins | sample AnhtaG_FD_183114 | JGI IMG/M metagenome (GOLD analysis project Ga0209979, IMG submission 183114) | Deep subsurface microbial communities from Anholt, Denmark to uncover new lineages of life (NeLLi) - Anholt_01485 metaG (SPAdes) (version 2) | ecosystem: Environmental > Aquatic > Marine > Oceanic... | reverse complement strand
CGATTTCCCTGATACGGACTGAACGACGCGTTTACCCTCCTGCTAACAAAGCTCCCACGAATATACGGACTTACTGTCATTCTTATCTGACAGTTCAACAGAAATAGCTCTTAGTACCACAAAACGCCAAAGTGCTGAAGATGGCTCCTCCGATTTCCGTTCTTGCCATCATCACCACTCAGACACTCAGCGTTGCTTCAGGACATGCTATTGGCCAGGCTTATTCTTATTCCACGTAAGTGTATCCCGCAGCCAGCAACATGTCGCGAGCCGTCGTCAGGTCGAACTCGTATTGGGGCAAATCAGGGTTATGCATTGGGCTCTGGTTGTATATAAAGCCATCGGCCATTTCTGCATACCCCCCAAACACCAGATCCATAATGTCTTGTTCGTTTATGGCATAGGCAATAGCCTGCCTGAGAACCTTGTCCTTTAGAGGGGCATACCCCTCAGTGGGATGAAGAATGGAGCTAATTTACTAAATTTCCCACGTAAAAAGTGGAGCTGAGGGGATTCGAACCCCTGACCTCCTCCGTGCAAGGGAGGCGCTCTCCCAATTGAGCTACAGCCCCACGCTCAACTATTGTATCAAATACTGTGTGGTTTCAAAAGCTTTACCCTTTTTCGTTTGTGGCATAGCTGCTATACTAAAAAGAGGATACATAAATGTCGAGCATAACCTTCTTAACGGCTCTCGTTGCGGGGATTTTGTCATTTTTATCACCTTGTATTTTACCGCTGGTTCCGGTATATCTGGCCAACATAGCTGGGGCATCAGTTCTTACGCCAGACCTTGCTGATCGAAGAAATATTTTACTCCATACCGTCAGCTTCATAGTCGGTTTCTCTCTGGTTTTCACCGCTTTAGGAGCTTCTCTTGGCTTATTAGGGGCTGCGGTGCCACAGGGAGTGTTGGAAAAAGTGGCTGGTGCCCTATTAATCACTTTCGGCATATTCCTGATAGCTGCTACCAAGGTGCCCTGGCTCAATTATGAGAAACGCCTAGACTTTGGCAGGGCCAAAGGTACGGGCTATCTGAGGTCTCTGTTAATAGGGGTAATATTCTCCCTGGGCTGGATTCCATGTGTTGGCCCGATTCTGGGGGGCATACTAGCCCTGGCAGCAAGCTCACAAACAGTGTGGCAGGGAGTTTATCTTTTACTTGCTTATTGTTTAGGGCTGGGGCTGCCTTTCATCGCCGTGGGTCTATTGTTGGGGGCAGCATCCCGATACCTAAGATGGCTTAGCCGCCATTCTTTCATCACCTCAATAGTAGCTGCGTTACTGCTTATCAGCGTAGGAATTCTGATGTTGACCGGTTACCTAGAGTATCTCAGCGGGCTTATGCCAGGAGGTTACTAATATAGCCAGTAGAATGTTAAAAAAGTTAAGACGGATAACTCTGATTATCGTGGTTCTTATTCTAGTTGGAGGCGCTCTAAGTTGTGATTCCTCACTACTATCCCAAAAGGCGCCAGACTTCACATTGCCTACTATGTCAGGGGGCAACATAACCCTGTCTGAGCTGGAAGGGACTCCGGTGGTAATTAATTTCTGGGCTACAACGTGTCCCCATTGTGTTATGGAACTGCACTATTTTGAGGCTGTAGCCCAGGAGAGCGAAGGAGAGATAAAAGTCATAGCCATTGATGTAGGTGAAAGTGCTTCAAAGGTGCAAACCTTCTTCGGCGACTATGAACCAACCATGATAGTAACACTGGATGGGAATGGAGAAGTTTTCCTGAACTATTGCCAGGAGGATAACCCACGAGGATATATTCCAATTACATTCTTCGTCGATAGCGAAGGTATAGTTCAGCACATAAAAATTGGCGCATTTCAAAGTGAGGCGGAGCTGTGGGATACCCTGAACGACGTTTTTGGAACTACTATTCCTTAAACTTTCTGAAGACAAGGGCTGTATTAATGCCACCAAAACCAAAGGAGTTGGAGAGGGCTATATTTACTTGTGCCTTCCTGGCTATATTAGGGACATAGTCCAAGTCGCATTCAGTGTCCGGAGTATCACAATTTAGGGTAGGCGGTATAATGCCATCCCTGATAGTAAGAACAGTAAAAATAGCTTCCACTGCACCTGCCCCCCCCAATAAATGGCCGATCATAGATTTGTTGGAACTTATGGGCATCTTTTTACTGTGTTCTCCGAAGGCTGCCTTTATAGCCTTAGTCTCAGATATATCATTGAGGAGAGTAGATGTTCCGTGGGCATTAATATAATCAACGTCACCGGGAGAGATACCGGCATCATTCAAGGCCAGCTTAAGACACCGCGCTTGATTTTCCCAGTCAGGCTCAGTTATATGAAAGCTATCGATGTTGGAGTAGTAGCCGGCAAGCTCGGCATAGATTTTAGCCTCTCTTCGCACGGCTGACTCCATTTCCTCCAGGATGATAACCCCGGCACCTTCTCCGATTACAAAACCATCACGGTCTTTGTCAAAGGGGCGGCTTGCCTTCTCAGGTTCATTATTTCTTCGAGATAGAGCCCTCATTTTATCAAAACCGGCGATGGCGATAGGTAGGATGTAAGCGTCACTCCCTCCGGCAATCATGGCATCTGCTTCGTAATATTGAATATGCCTGAAAGCATCACCAATTGAATTGTTTCCGGTGGCACAGGCAGTAACCACACACTTGCTCGGTCCCCGGGCACCAAAAGCCATGGAGACCTCTCCCGCCGCCATGTTAGCTATAAATCCGGGAATAAAGAAAGGCGAAACCTTCTCTGGACCCTCATCGCGGAGGGCGAAAAGGTTCTTTTCATACATGTTCATGCCGCCAGCGCATGAACCCAGCACTACTCCTACCCTGCTGGCACTACTTACATTTACAGTTAATTTGGCATCATCCATTGCCATGTGAGCGGCCACTAGTGCATACTGTATGAAGGGGTCTGTCCTTCTAATCTTTTTCTTATCCAGAAAATCTTCAGGATGAAAATCCTTGAGCTCAGCAGCAATTTGCACCTTAAAACCGGAAGGGTCAAACTTGGTGATTCTGGCTATCCCTGATTTGCCCTGGCATAGCTTCCGCCAGGATTCCTCAACACCAACGGCTAAAGGCGTAACGGCGCCAATCCCAGTGACTACTACTCTTCTTCTAAGTCCCCTGCTCATTTTTACTCCACGCTTATGCTCCAGTTCCGAAAAGCTTTTTAAGTCAATTTTCTATTCACGGCAGCATCATCAGCAGTAGGGAAAGGTATGAGTGCTTATTCCAGCAATTACTATCTTCTAGATTTTTGTTTCGATATAGTCAAGTGCATCTTGAACAGTCTGTAATTTTTCCACGTCCTCATCGGGAATTTCAATTTTGAAGGTGTCCTCCACTGCCGAGATCAATTCAATAATATCCAGGCTGTCAGCATTAAAATCATCAGCAAATGACGCCTCCGGGACCACTTTTGCTTCATCAACCTCCAACAGCTCCACGACCAACTTTTTTAACTGTTCAAAGGTTTCGTTCTCACTCATTTTGTTGTCCCCTTTCTGGCGCTAATTCTTTAATCCCCATTTGAATCATGGTCATGCTGCCTCAGGTAATTCTGGTTGGTTTGCCAGTCATGATATATCATTCAGTTTCAAATAGTACCAAGACGTGTGTAATAGTCTAGTTTCCTCCAGACTCTAACTTGTACTATATTATCTCTCACACTGTCAAGATCAATTCCAAGCTCCCCGGGCAGGACTCGAACCTGCAACCAAGCGGTTAACAGCCGCCCACTCTACCATTGAGCTACCGGGGAACAAATGCCTTAGCGCAACTTCTCAAATTCGCCAGGCTGATTTTGACATTTTTTAGGATTTTCCTCAAGATGCCTTTTCCTGAGTCTCTTTGATGTAACCCTCATCGCTAGGCAAATTCGGTTGCTGGGCAGCCTGCATTGCTAGCTCATCGCAGCGTATATTTTCAGGGGTTCCGGCATGCCCCTTAACCCAGCTAAACTGTACCTCATGATAATCGCATAGTTGCAAGAGCCTCTCCCAGAGGTCAGGATTCAACGCCTTTTCTCGTTTATTGCGCTTCCACCCCTTTGCCCGCCATCTCTGAACCCATCCTCTGGACATCGCCTTGACTAAGTACTCGGAATCGCTATACAACATCACCTCGCATTTCTCTTTTAGAGCCTCTAATCCGACAATCGCAGCCATTATTTCCATTCGGTTATTGGTGGTTCTGCGATAGCCCCCTGATAGCTCTTTTTTGTGACCCTGATAGAAGAGTATTGCACCATACCCACCGGGGCCAGGATTTCCAAGGCATGCGCCATCGGTATATATAGTCACGTTCTTAACTTTTTCCATGATAGTTTTTGTTTTGACATCAAGTCTTTCACCCGGATAAGGCCGCACTTTCCGGCACAGTGGGACGAGGTTCCTCGAGATTTTAACTGCCTCCTGCTTCAGCTTAGTTTCCCTTACTCGAACGAAAAACTTGCCAGCGCTTTGGTATTTCCTCTTTTAGTTGGCTGCCGGGCCAGGATTCGAACCTGGGCTAAAGGATCCAAAGTCCTCTGTGCTACCTCTACACAACCCGGCACTAACTTCCACAAAAATCTTCACTTTTTGCGGTAACCTGTCCTGATTTCTAAATCCGTGGTGCCGAAGGTCGGACTCGAACCGACACGGGGGTTGCCCCCCAACAGTTTTTGAGACTGTCGCGTCTACCATTCCGCCACTTCGGCGCACTTACCAGGGAAGCTTCGATTCACTTTAAGTATTCTTACTGACCTCTCCTTTACCAGGAGGCATTCTACTGCAACCCTGGTTCCACCCTGCAGTCTCATAGTTGGTGCCGAGGAGCGGAGTCGAACCGCTGACACGCGGATTTTCAGTCCGCTGCTCTACCACCTGAGCTACCTCGGCAGCAAGGATATTGTAGGTTTTCCCCATTCTAGTGTCAAGCAAGTGTGTTCGCACCTGTTTAACCGCCGCTCTGAACAAGAGGAGTACTAAACGATCCCACGAAAACCTTGTGATTTTCGTAGGACCGTCGTTAATTTAAAATCAAATTTAGTCGGGGTCCTCAAAAGTTGCCAGGCTTTTTGGAGTTGATTTAGGTTGGGGCACCAGGTTTGACCAGTGGGATGTGAGCCGCACAAAGGGGGCACTCCTGAGGTGAATAGACTGTAGTGGGAGCACGAAGGCAACTGAAGAGGGGCAGGTTGAAGCCTAAATCTTCCTCACTGCGGTCAACAAGCACTCCAATGCCAATGGCAATCCCCCCCAGTTTATCTATGGCACTTATCGTCTCCCTGACTGAATTTCCTGTGGTCAGGATGTCATCAACAAGAAGGATATGTTCGCCAGGCGTAATTTCAAAATCGCGTCGGAAGGCCCTTACCTTGCCTTCTTTTTCGGCAAAGATGCTTCTCGCTCCCAATTGACGAGCAGTTTCAAAGGCAAGAATAATGCCACCGGTGGTCGGTCCGGCGATTACATCTATTTTTTGCCCTTTAAAGTGTTGGGCGATAAGGTTACACAGCTTCTCAGTAAGATGGGGGTGCTGTAAGATGCGAAACTTTTCCCAGTAAACAGGTGAGTGTAATCCTGAGGCGAGCAGGAAATGGCCTTCCTTTATTGCACCAGCCGCTTTGAATGTTTTTAACACCTCATTATTCAAGTTACCTCTCCAGGCGACTGGTAAAGCACTATTTCTTGTCCCTCGGTTCCAAGCAACTCAGGATAGCTATAATGGTCAATTACGCCCCAAGTGCTTGGTGGCCAGTAGGCAAACCAGGCTTTGCCGATGACATCATCCCTGCTTACCGTCCAGCTATTATGTGAGTCGTTACTGTTGTTGCGATTGTCACCGAGCACAAAATATTCACCCTCAGGAATCTCTTTGACTGTCATCTCATAGTTTGGCGGCGCCATGATATATTCCTCATCCAGAGGGATGTCGTTGATAAAGACCTTGTTATCCTTAACCTCCACAATATCGCCGGGCATGCCAATAACACGTTTGATGAAAGGACGTGGGGAATCGAACGGGGGGTCGAAGACCATTACATCTCCCCGCTGTGGGTCGGAGGAGCGGTAACTCGCCTTATTAACCACAATGCACTCACCGTTATGGATGTTAGGCTCCATACTGGACATTACCACAGTATAGCTCTGTACACTGAGCTGAAGGGCAACAAAAACAGCTACGGCGATGAGAATAGTTATTCCGACTTCACGAAGAATTTTCATCAGCAGTGGTTTATTCTACCATAAACCATCAAGTTAGTTCATTCGCTATAGCCCTATTTGTCAGCACTGACTTTTAATGCCAGCATCATTTGAAGAGCATTTTGAAGTAACTCACATGAAAACGGGTAGAAGAGTTAATGAAGCTGACGGCCCAGCTAGTTTTGATTTAGATTTATCTGAACAGGGCAGCAACGGAGATGGCGGGAAGGCTCGTGTTATTGCTACTCCACAGGTCGTGGTCACGTTCCATAATAACCAACTGGGTCGGCAAAAGGCAGCTCAGTTACACCATGTCTCCGGGCATGAGCTTTCATGATATTTACCAGCTCCTTGTAGATATCTTCCTTCAGCAATTCTGGTTCAGAGGTAGCCAGGAGCCTGTCAACCTCAAACTTGGCCCTTTGTGCCGCTGTAGTAGCACCCTCTTCCACCCACACCTGCTGATTCTCTCTGCTAATGACAGGACCCGGATAGCAAAATTCCTCCCTGCACCATCTCAGTGTATCCTGAGAGGCTAAGAAATGGGTTCCTTCATAGAGCCCCGCTCCAAACAACTCTTCTGCTAGCCTGTCTCTTCTGGGAATGATTCCTTTAGCAAGATGCCGGGCCATCTTGTTAATTTCATTATCAATCACCAATTTTTCTAGGTCGAAAATGACCAGGTCGGCCCACATGCCAGGACGGATTATACCTCTATCCCTGAGCCCCGCTTTTGGTGCTGGAAAGGAAATAGAATTGCTTCCTTGGATTTTGCCCTCATCAGATCGCCTGATAACTCCAGGTTTTTCCTCTTCCCTCCCTTTATGCAGACTGAAGAAGCCGCAGCCTTTGATGCTCATTATGTACTGCCAGCAAAACCCCCTTTGTCAGGTACTCGTCCCTAGCTTGACAACATCGAGGGAGCGTTATAGTATAATCTAGAGATTTTGGATAGAAGCCGAACTATGACACAGTGGGCATACCCAAAAAGGACTGAATGCTACCATGAAAATCTCCGTCATTGTTCCCATTTACAATGTTGAGCAGCGGCTTCTCGGAGCGTGTCTGGACTCGGTTGTGAAACAGACGCTTCGGCGGGAAGAATACGAAATCATTTTGGTCGATGACCGCTCCACCGATAAAGATACGCTCGCCGTGATCACTGCATTCACGGAGAGCGCATCGAACATCAAACTTGTGCGGCACAGGGAAAATAGCGGCCTTAATGAAGCACGTCTTTCCGGCGTCAAGGCAGCCAGCGGCGATTATGTTTTTTTCGTTGACGGCGACGACATACTGACCCGTGACGCAATCGAGAACCTGCGTATAAAGGCCCACGAGACCGGGGCAGATCTGGTAACTGCACCGTCTTCTTGTTGGATTAGCGGAACCAAGAGTTACAGCTACAGATTTCTTAATAAAAATCCCCTGCCAGTGGAATATGTCGCCAGGCTAAAGACAGTCATTGCCAGGAACTACTCTTTCACGATGTGTGGGCGGCTGTTCAAACGGGAGATATTAACCGATGCCATTTTCGATCTGCCACCGCGTCCATTGCACGAAGATCTATCAACGTTTGTCAGGGTTTTATTCAAGGTACGAAACGTGGCGCACATTCACAGGCCAATTTATTACTATACCGTAAATGAAGCCGGATTGACCTCAACCTCATACTTTACTATCGGTCATATCGAAGGCCAGTTCTACGCATTCAATGACTGGATAGAAAATGCCAGGCTCCATGATGTATTCGAAGAGCTTTCATCGGCACTGCCTTACAGTTTTGAGAAACGTGTACATATCCTCGTTGGGCGCTGCCTTTCCTGCCAGAGCCTTGATGATGATGCTAAGGTCAAATTGCTCAACATTATCAATGAGAAATATCGGGCGCTCCCGGTGCAACGGCCCAAGCCCTCCTGGCCTGGAACGAAATTACTGCAGCATCTCCAGGCGGACAGTATGGCCGGGCGACCAGCGCGGTTGCAGGAAGCAATCAAGCAGAGCTTCCCCGATGGCGTTCCCAAGCAACCGACCGATAAAACCCGTTTGGAACGTTCTCTGGTTCCCACTGAAATAGCCCGTCAATTGAAAGACAGGGTCGTCTTCATTTGTCAGGTGGATTATCACCTCCGCAATGCCGCAACATTAGCGATTGAACTCAGACTACGTGGCCACCCCTGTGTCATACTTGATAATTCAGCCTTCGTAGCCGGTGGACGGCGTCAATTACCGCCGCAAGAGAATAATATCTTCCAGAGCGCAGAGCGCATACAGATTGCCAGGCCGCCATACGATCCGGATTGGCTCAGCACCGCCAAACTCGTCATCACATTCATCGATTCCACCGATGTCTTCCGCGAAGCATTGGAGTATCGCCATCGGCTAGGTCTGCCGTCCGTATGCATCATCGAGGGAATCAACGATTATCTCAGGGTCGATTTCCAGGGTTACCGTCATCTGCCTTATCGCCGTTGCGATTATGTCTTTTTGGCTGGAAGCGATGATAAAAAATATTTCGAAGACCGACCGACCTACGTTGTGGGACTTCCTATTATCGAATCACTTGCCACCAGAGTACCCACATTCCCCGAGAAGCCTCTCGCTGTCTTGAACGTAAATTTCACCTATGGTGCCCTGGTTGAAGCCCGCGAGCAGTTCATCGCCAAGGCCAAGAATGCGTTCGCTGTCGCCGGCTACGATTGGGTGATAACGAAACACCCAATGGACAAGGGCGGTCTTAAAGGTTATCCGTTATCGAATCTGACACAATATGAACTGATAGAAAGGTGCTCGGTCTTCGTCAGCCGTTTTGCCACGGGTATTCTGGAAGCGCTGGCCAGCGGGAAGCCAGCGATTTACTTTAACCCGCACAACGAAAAGGTCGAGAAGTTTAAATCTCCCCTCGTCGCATATGAAATTGCCACGACCGAGGAGGAGTTGATACGCGCACTTCAAAATGTGGCGAAGGACATCGAGTCTGGCATCGATTTTCGAGCACGCGCCCTTCCATTTCTGGAATGGCATACCGGTTATCGGCCGGATGGCCCATCCGTTACGCACCGCTTTGCTGAGGCAGTGACGGAAATATTGGAGCGTGATTGCGAGCAACAATCCGCAATCGCAGACCTGTTTTTCCAGCGATTGCAGGAACAGGAGCCCTTCCAGTGCGAGAGCCCCGGCACAATTGTCGGAGATTTCGACCATCGCCATAAAGCTCAACTTCCCGAAGAAGAACTGGTCGCCCGGTATTTCGGCAATAGGGGAAGCAGCATGATTGATGTCGGTGCAGGCATTGGGAACAGTCTGGGCATCTTTCTGGGAAAGGGGTGGACAGTTCACGCCTTTGAGCCGGATTCAAACAACAGGCAAAGACTAGTGGACACCTGGCCCGCTTGTCCACGCTTGCTCATCAACGAAGACGCGGTATGTGACAAATCAGGATTGACGGTGCCACTCTCCAGGAGCGACGAAAGCGCCGGCAGCAGCGGTCTATTTGCTTCTTCTGTTCGGCATAGACAGGTCGCCGAAGTTGGAACGACAACGCTTGGTGATTACTATGGGAAGGCAGGGCTTGGCCATGTAGATTTTCTTAAGGTCAACGGTGAGGGATTTGATAAGTCCTTTCTTGACGGGTTTCCCTGGGCAAGCGACAGGCCGGAAGTCGTCCTTGTGAAGTTTGAAGGCGCAAAGACGGCTCCACCCGGATGTTCAGCACATGAACTTGCCGGCACTCTCATCCGTCGCGGCTATACCGTGTATGCGAGTGAATGGCTGCCGGTTGTTCGCTCTGGCGTTACTCCTGCCTGGAGGCGGCTGATTCGCTATTCTCCCGAATTGGAACTTGACACGACGCGGTGCAATATGATTGGCTTTCTTGAAGACCCGGGCGAGGAGAGGTTAAGGGTATTGGCACGACAAACGCTGAAGTTTTCCGCCCGCCCGGATATGAAGAAGGTATCTCCGGCTGCCCCGAAGTTCTGGTCTGCGCCGGGGCAGTGGTATCTGCACATGTTCTGCAGGCTGGCCGAGTATATCATGTGGAGGTATCCCAGGCTGGCTGACTATGTCATGCGCAGGCATCCGCGCCTGGTGATGATGTACCGGCAGATGCGCTATTAAAGGCTTACGGACTATGTGAAGATGAATAACTCCACGATAATCACCATCAGCCGCTTTGCCGGCTGGAGCCTGACAAGATAAAAACAGTTTCTTGTACACTTGCACATCTCAAATGAGCTAGACTATAATGACCCATGGCGAGACTGTAAGATACCGCTAAGATTAAGGAAGATCCACATTGAAGACAACTCGCATGAAGAGAGCAGTTGTTACCGGAGGTACGGGCTTCATTGGCTCCCACATCGCTGATGAATTGGTGGCACGGGGCTATCAGGTGTCCATCATCGATGACCTATCTACTGGAAACAAAGAAAACATCGCTGCCTTGTTGAAGCAGAGTAACGTTGAGTTTATAGAAGGTAGTATTGTTGATTTGTCCCTGCTAAATAAGCTGGTCCGGGGTGTTGATTATGTCTTTCACCTGGCAGCCATTCCTAGCGTACCGCGGAGCATCAAGAACCCCCAAGCTTCCCACGAGGCAAACATAACTGGAACCCTGAACATGCTTCTGGCGGCACGAGATACTGGCGTGAAGAAAGTCATTTATGCCTCATCATGTGCCGTATATGGTGATGCTTCCGCTCTGCCGATAAAGGAAGAGATGCAGCCCGGTCCGCAGTCGCCTTATGCTGTAACCAAACTGGCCGGGGAATATTACTGCCAGGTCTTTCACCGAGTCTATGGACTTCCTACTGTCTGCCTGAGATATTTCAATGTCTATGGACCAAGGCAAAACCCCGACTCTCAGTATGCTGCTGTTATCCCCATATTCATTCAGAGGGTGCTAAACGACAAACCACCCATCATCTTCGGAGATGGTAAACAGACCAGGGACTTCACCTTCATTATAGACGTAGTAGAGGCGAATATCCTGGCGGCTGAAAGCGAGGCGATGGGTGTCTTCAACATCGGACGAGGTCAAAGCATTTCCATAACTCGATTGGCCGAGCTTATAATTGGGCTTGCAGGGAACAATGTCAAGCCCGTCCATGAAGAGCCCAGGCCGGGAGACATACTACATAGCCTGGCCGATATTTCTAGAGCCAGGAGTTTCGGCTATGAGCCAAGCTATAATTTAGAGGAGGGATTAAGAAAGACTATCGCGAGCTTTCAGCACGAGAGATGACTAGGTTGAGGCAATAGTTTGCGTCATCGGTCTAGCGCAAGAATGAGATTTTGGATAGAAGCCGAACTATGACACAGTCAATCTGCCCGAAAAGGACTGAAACGCTACAATGAAAATCTCCGTCATTGTTCCCATTTACAATGTCGAGCGTCAGCTCCTTCAACTGAGGGTCTTATGGTAAAATGGCAAAAGATAGGGCAAATAAATAGAAAATTAAGAGATGAGTTGTAGTAAATTGGAAAGAATAGAAAAACCTTGGGGCCATGAAATTCTGTTTGCCATTACCGAGAAATACATAGGCAAGATTCTGTTCATAAAAAAAGGCCACCGTCTAAGTCTGCATTATCACAAACAAAAAGACGAGACCCTCTATTGCTTGAAGGGGAGAGCTCGTTTAATAATTAAGAATGACAATATGACCAGTATTTTCCCTTTGGCGCCAGACTGTAGTTACCACGTAGAACCGATGACTATTCACCGACTAGAGGCGATAGAAGATACGACTCTCGCTGAAGCTTCCACTCCCGAAGCGGAAGACGTGGTGCGAGTCGAGGATGATTATGGGAGAGCTTCTGGAAATCAATGATTATACTGCGTCCAGGCAAACGCATAAAATTTTTGGAAGCCTTGAAGGAAAGGGGGAAGGTGGTAGCCGTATCTGGATATTTCGATCCGCCAACACCAACTCATCTTGTTTATTGTCAAGCGGCAAGAAAGCTAGGAGACTTACTCGTGGTACTGCTAAATAATGATGCCCAGCTTCTAATGAAAAGAAAGGGGACCAAACTTGAAGGGCGTATAAGATACCCACTTATGGACAGGGCACTAATACTGAGCGAATTACGTACAGTGGACGTTGTCGTTGTATCGATAGATACCGGTAGGGGAATATCGGAAACACTGAAGATAGTCAAACCGCACATCTTCGCCAAAGGCGGAGACAGGAATTTAACTAACTTACCGGAAGAGGAAATTGAAGTATGTAAAGAAATTGGTTGCGAAATAGTGTGCGGCGTCGGCGGCGGTAAGAGTGAGAAATCGCATTCAAGTTCTTGGTACGATTGGGAAAGCTAGTATGATATCTAACGATCCACACAGAGGGCTTTTGGGTTTGTATGGGAAAAATTCAGCCCACAACCCCTTCTTCCACTCCTCTGAAGTGAGGACCTTGCTCTTTATCTCAGCCTTCATCTGGAACCTGACTATATATAACAGCAGTTCCCGTCTCTGCCAGATGTTTTTAAGCTGTTCTATCATCGAAGCGCTAGCTCAACCTTCGATAAATCTCCAGTAGCTTCTTGGACTCTGTCTCCCAGTTGAATATCCTGGCTATCTCCAGGGCATTATTGCATATTGTATTATATTGCCATTCATCGGCAAGTCGCCTCTGGCTTGACAATGTCGGAGAGATGATTTATTTTAAAATAGAAATCATGAAAAAACTAAACTATTACGCTCAATCAATAGAGTACGTTAGCTATTAAGATGTTTTGGCGCATTTTTAGTTACTAGTCTAGTATGATAAACCGATTGGAGATGAAAGTGGAGATTTCGTATGCTACTGTACGTGAATATAACCTGTTGAGGGAAGAATTGCCAGAGTTGACTCCGATAGGTACAGACCTAAAGGATTTTCAGCGACCATGGGTAGTTAAGAAGATACTTGAGAGTTACAGCACAGGGAAAATTCTCGAAATCGGCGCGGATAGATGCGAATTGGCTGACTATCTTCAAAAAAAAGATTCGAGGTATGGGTAATTGATGTCTATGACAATTTCGGAGGTGGCACAGTGAGATTCGAGGAGGTAAAAAGGAAGTTTCCAAAGTTGAACATATACAGGGGTTTTTTCATGAAAATAAAGTGATCCCAACAAATTACTTTGATGTTGTTTATTCCTGTTCGGTGCTCGAACATGTTCCCTTTGAATACATTCAGCCAACAATCGAGAAAATATATAGTTGTCTGAAGATTGGAGGATTTTCTATTCACGCAGTCGACTTTACTGTGGAGGGGAAAATTATGCTCAACCCTCCATTTACGAACGAAATCTTGAGATGCCACCATTCCAATGTAAGGGCAGAGGAAATTCGGGAAAAGGCTTTGGCTGACGTGGACACTTTTTATTTGTCACCACAGGGGCATTATAGTTGGCGACATTTTCTTAAGAGAAGCTACGATGAGTATCCATATCGCAGAGTAACGTCTTTAAACATAGTTGCGAAAAGGCATGCTTGATCTGAATATATTTTCAAACGCCTTCGGTACAGACCTTTTCCGTCATTGCCAGGCACACTCCCCTTCCGTCATTGCGAGCCCTTCGCCAGCCGGGCGTGGCAATCCCAAGCCGCCTCTGGCTTGACAACGTCCGGGGGGGGGGTGATTTAGTATAAGCTAGAGATTTTGGAAAAACTAAACTCTTAGGGGCAGCGTTGTAGCATTTTACCATAGTCGATTTGTCCGAAAACGAGTGAACCAATACATGTCTAAATACACCTTAAACAAACTTAACGGGTCAATAATTGTATTTCTTGTTATTTTTATTTGCCACTTGGTACTGAAAAGGGTCGCTATCTTTGGCAACATCTTAATATCAGATGACTTGATTTTATTCCCAAAGGCAATCTTGGGACCTTACGGTGGAGGAGGTTGGCACTATGATCTAAGTGCGTACCTCCTTCAATCTCTCGTACTTCAAAAAGTTTACTATCTATTCCTATTTTCTATCAGTGCTGTTTTACTCTGGCTAATACTATATCGATTCTTTCAAAGAAAAGGGATCCTATTGGCTGCATTGTTAGTGGCGTTTCTTGCACCAATGACTGTTGACCAAGGAATTTGCATCTCAGGTTCTCACTCTGCGATAGGTTTAGCGATGATTGGCATAGGCTTCTTACTTAGCTATAGTGCACTATGCGGGACTCATAAATATGGAATAAGAGTGCTTCTGGCAATTTCGGCCGGAATATTCTACTTATTCGCTGCTATGTTTTCAACCTTATTCTATTTAGTCTTCCTGGCGCCTTTGCTATTCCCTTGGTGGCACAACAAGTATTCGGTGGGGAGCAAATGGAAGCTAGTGGGATTGTTGCTTATCTCAACTTTCACTGTACCATTAATCCAACTGACCAGGCACTTTCTATTTAATCAGGGGATTGTAAGTCATTATGCTGGAATGCTAGGATGGGTTGATTATTCATTAACCAACGTTATTAATCAAGGGATTAAGTTCTTTCAAGCAGTTATTGGCCAGTTTGGCATCCTTGCACCATTTCTATTCCTGGTGTTACTCGTACTAATATTCGGCATATTCCTTAGTAGACCCAAACGAGAAGAGACGAAAGACGATAATAACGAAAGACCTCACTATTTTTCTGGGTTACTATTTATATCAGCAGTATTTGTGCTCATTATGGCTCCAATTTCTGCCACCGTCTTTATGCCCTACAGATACGTTACAGGTCCGGGAATCTTCGTTATATTGCTGGCGTTTCTTGTACTTGACTACGCTCTGAATCGCCTGACCAAGAAATACTCTCTCCTGCTAAGTAGCAAGACATACACTTACCTATCACTTATCGGCTTATTGGTTCTTGTCGGTTTTGTGTTTAATAGTTATTACAGAGCATGTGATACATATCATGGAACTTACGATAACCTGATTAAGACAGAAATAATACTGGAAAATTTCATTCTAAACGAAGAGCATGATTGGGAGGAAAACGCACAGGTTGTCATACTGATTAATGATTTCCCGGGAAGGTTTACCAGCGGTTATAATCACTGGTCAACCTGGTATCTAAGGTATATCACTAAGCGCCAAGACGTAATTGGCCTAATTGGACAAGAAGGATGGCTTGTGCATTATCCCTTTGTTGACGAATACAGAGACCATGGGGGAGAATATTGGTATGAAATTCAAAGAGAGGGAGAGTCTTTCATCGCTAGGAAAAGAATGGTGGGATTAGAACAAGGCCGTCCAACATATATCTATCGAGTAGGAGAGAATGTCATTGAAGTAAATTGGATCAAAATACAAGATGGGGGGCAAATACATTTGTATCACGCCACAGTAAGCGGGATAGAGTATGAAGGTCAATATACAACAATCAACATATCTGAAGCAGATAATGAGTATGGGATAAGTATCGACAATTCAATCACTTACACTGTATCCCCAGTGGAGATTCCCCCCTGAGAAATAAGTCCCACAAGCGGCTCCCTCTATTTTGATGGGTGTTAGCGGACACCCAAAAGGGGCCAGGGAGGGACATCTCAAAATCCGCCATTTAAGGTAGGGAAATCTGGCACACTGTTCGTTCTCATGTTCAACACCGGCGCCCGCGTCCAGGAAATCCTCAACTTGCGCCTTCGCAACCATCAGCCAGTGGCTCGGCCATGCTATCCTGAACACAACGAGAGAAGCTGGTAGAATCGACAGTTGATGTCAGTCGGCTGGGGTTTGCCGATGGAGAAGTAGAGATGCAAACAGTACTCACCTCACCAGATAAGACTCTCAGCCAGCTACAGTCCATACTGGTGGTGCATAGTGAACGGCATTGACAAAACTATCTTTCCCGCCTATCATACCTTTGGGGTGTTTTCCTAGAGGCAGGTAAGAACGCGGTACAACTAGAGTATGAACCATCATATCTGACCTGGTAGCGAAATGAGCGTAGAAAGTCAGATCCAGAGCAAGGTAAATTTTTCTGTAGTCATCCCTGTTTTCAATGAGGAGGGCAACCTTGAGCCCTTGTATACGCGGCTGACGAAGGTGATGGGAAGTCTAGGAGAGCCTTACGAAATAATCTTCGTTGACGACGGCAGCACCGATAGTTCCTTCCATCTTTTAGAAGATTTGCACCGAAGAGATGACAGGATTAAGGTTATCAGATTCACCCGGAACTTTGGACAGCATCCAGCGATAATGGCGGGGTTCCATGCTTCTATGGGCGAAATCATAATAACCTTAGACGCAGACCTGCAGAACCCACCGGAGGAGATACCGAAGCTTCTCGATAAACTCGACGAGGGATATGAGGTGGTATTTGGCATGTTCCAACGGCGTAAACATTCCGCTTTTAGACGAGCAGGTTCGAGCTTTGCCAAGTGGGCATTGGGCAAAATATTACCTGTGGAGGCTACCGACCTGAGTGGGTTCAGGGTACTCAGGTCTTACACAGTCACTCAACTCAAGTTGCTTAACGAGAGAAGCAAGTTCATCGACGGGTTGCTGTGCTGGATGGGTTACAAAGTCGGGAAAGTTGAGGTTGCGCACGAGGAGAGACACTCCGGAAAGACAAAATACACGCCTTTTAAACTGCTCAGCTTATGGCTGGACATGATTGTTTCTTTCACTGAACTACCGCTTAAGATTGCCATATTTGGTGGATTGTTTCTCGGAGTCGTTGGTCTTGCCTTAGCACTATTCTACCTCATTAGATACTTCCTTTATGGGTTCGGCGTGCCCGGATTTGCCACCATCGTAATACTCATAACGTTTTTCTCTGGAGTCCAGCTTTTCGCACTGGGCATTCTTGGCGAGTATATCGGAAGAATGAACAAGGAGGTCAAGAATAAACCAGAATACATCGTACGTGATAAATTGAGTTAGCCTGGCAGGAAAAATGGAGAACAGAGGAAGACGTGATTGGGTAGCTCCCAAATTTGACGAAGCGGGTATGACACAATGGTTTTGGCGTGTAAGCCACAGGGAAAACTTTAAGCTCGGCAATAATGTTGAGATCGGTTCATTTACTATGATTGACGCTCGGAAGGGGGTCAGCATTGAAGATGATGTTATGATAGGCTTCGGATGCATCATCCTAAGCTATTCGTCTATTGACAACAAGAGTGGGCAAGTTGTCTTGAGGAGAGGGTGTAAGATTGGGGCAAATTCCGTCATCATGCCTGGCGTCGAAATAGGGGAAGGAGCGGTTATCGGGAGTAATAGTCTCGTTAATCGCAACGTCTCGCCCAATGAGGTATGGATTGGCTCCCCAGCCAAATTCTATAAAAATGTTTAGCAGAGGGAGATATTAATGAAAACAATCCTGATTACTGGTGGTGTCGGCTTTATCGGAAGTAATTTCGTCAGGCATCTATTTGAGAATTACCCTGATTATCATATCACCGTCCTCGATGCTCTTACTTATGCCGGCAATATCGAAAATCTCCCCGAAAAAATCAAGAATGACTCCCGCTTTAGCTTCTGGTACGGCAATATCCGGAACGCCGACCTGGTGGGCAGCCTAATTTCAGGTGCGGATGTTGTCATTCACTTCGCCGCTGAATCCCACGTCGCCCGCTCCATCTTTGATAACGCCATCTTCTTTGAAACCGATGTATTGGGGACACAGGTAATAGCCAACGCAGTACTAAAAAACCAAGACTCGGTGGAACGGTTCATCCATATTTCGACCTCTGAGGTCTATGGTACAGCTTTGGAAATACCAATGACAGAAGAACATCCTTTGAATCCAACAAGCCCTTATGCCAGCGCCAAGGTCGGCGCAGACAGGCTCGTCTATTCTTATTGGGTTACCTATGACATCCCGGCGGTCATTATCAGACCTTTTAACACCTACGGTCCAAATCAACATCTGGAGAAAGTTATTCCCCGCTTCATCACCAGCACCATTCTCAATGAGCCGCTTACGGTTCACGGCTCCGGAAAAAATACCCGGGACTGGGTCTTTGTCGGAGACCTCTGCCAGGCACTGGATAAGGTGATACATGTAGACCGGGATAAAGTCAAAGGTCAAGTCATAAACCTTGGCACCGGCGAAGATACCGCTATAAGAGACATAGCAAATATGGTTGTAGCCATGCTAAACAAATCTCATACCCGGATTATTCATACACCGGACCGCTTTGCGCAGGTAGCGAAACATCTCGCCGGCACAGATAAAGCTCAGCGCATTTTGGGCTGGAAAGCAGTCACAGATTTTAGCAAAGGCCTGGAGCAAACCATGAAGTGGTACGAGCAAAATCCTGACTGGTGGCAAAAGCTGCTCTGGATGAGGCATGTGCCTGTGAAGACCAGGGATGGAAAGATTGAATACTATTAAAGCAAATAATACCTATCGCCAGCCTTTATATTGTCCTAGATGCAAAGATGCTCTAGTGGCGATGAGTGACAAGTATTTCTGCCAAAATTGTGCTCATTTCTATCCTATCTTAGATGGTATTCCCTCGCTTGTTGACGAAAATACGATAGTTAATATGGATAGCTTCGATGCTTCGGCTTTTGAGTTCCTGTTCGAGATGGAACGAAAGCACTTCTGGCATGTGGGTAGACGGGAGATAATTCTCGATGTCATCGAGAGAGATGTGCCCAAGCTGCAAAATATCAGGATGCTCGAAATCGGCTGCGGTAACGGCAGCGTCCTGGCATTCCTGAAGCAGAATGGGATTGATATCGAAGGTGGAGACATTTTCCTCGAAGGCCTGAGGTTTTGCCGTCAGCGAACAAGTTCCGTAGCTCTATATCAGATAGATGCTTTGTCCTTACCGTTTAATAACGATTACGAAGTAATAGGGATTTTTGATGTGCTGGAGCACATTGAAGATGATGAGAAGGTACTAGCGGAAATTAACAGGGCTTTGAAAGCTGGTGGAAAGCTAATACTGACTGTGCCTGTACATAAATTCTTATGGAGCCGTCATGACGAGGCTTCACATCACAAACGCCGGTACAGTAGGATGGAGTTGGTAACCAAACTGGAACAATCAGGCTTTGCTGTTGAGAAGGTGTCTTATTACATGTTTTTCCTGTTCCCGCTGCTTGCTGTCATCAGGCTAATCGGAAAATACGGAAAACGCAGGAGCGCTGTGAAGATGGGTTCAACACCTTTGGAACTGAAAACCGTTCCGGTGGTGAACGAGGTCTTCCTAGGATTGTTGAGGCTGGAGAGGTTTCTCTTACGCTATTTCAATTTGCCCTTTGGCACCTCACTGATGTTTTTAGCCAGGAAAACGTAGCCAAAAATGAAGATTGAGTTCTACAAACACAATATTGAGCAGAAGGATATTGACAATGTTGTCGAGGTTCTGAACTCTCTTTTTCTGACCACCGGCGAAGTAGTTAACGAGTTCGAGGACAGGTTCTCGCGATACCTGGGCTGCACATATACTGTGGGGGTAACCAGTTGCACTGCGGCATTGCACCTCTCACTGTTAGCTTGTGGCATCGGACCAGGTGATGAAGTTATAACCACACCGATGACTTTCATATCTACAGCAAATGCCGTGCTATTTACAGGGGCAAAGTCGGTTTTTGTCGATGTAGAACCTGAAACAGGAAACATCAATGCCGATTTGATTGAGGATGCTGTTACTCCAAAGACGAAAGCTATTTTACCCGTTCATCTCTATGGCCAGATGTGCGATATGAGGAGGATTAGAGAGATTGCTGATAAGCATCACCTGGCTGTCATTGAGGATGCTGCTCACGCGATTGAGGCAAGCAGGGATGGAATACGACCGGGCCAATTGGGCGACACGGCCTGTTTTAGCTTCTATGCTACCAAGAATATTACATCGGGCGAGGGAGGAGCGATAAGCACTAACAATGAAGAAATCGCTGAGAAGTTGAAAAAGCTCAGGCTTCATGGGATGAGCAAGGGAGCTGCGGAAAGGTATTCCAGGAGGTATGAGCATTGGGATATGGAGATGTTGGGCTGGAAATATAATATGAGCAATATCCAGGCAGCTCTATTGTTGAACCAACTGGAGAATATTGAAAAAAGGTGGCAGAGACGAGAGCAAATTTGCGAGATATATGAAGAGGCCTTTGAGGAGGATTCAGGGGTTACCTGCTTAAAGGTATTACCAAATTCGAAAAGTGCCAGGCATCTGTTTACCATTCTGGTCCCTCCAGAAAGGCGAGACAGCATCATGGGGCAGCTTCAGGAAAGAGGAATTGGAGTGGCAGTAAACTTCCGGGCAATTCATCTGTTGACTTTCTACAGGCAAACCTCTGGTTACGAGAGAGGCATGTACCCCATCGCCGAGAAAATAGGAGATAGCACCATAACTCTACCTCTATACCCCAAACTGACTGATGAGGAAGTTCAGTATGTGATTCAGACAGTGAAAGAGGTGACTGCAGAATATGCCCAGACTTGGGCGGAGTGATTATGCAGAACCACACATAGGAGAGACGAAATGGTCTATCTGTTAGTTTTTATATCGGTGGCTGCGATGACAGCAGCCCAATTACTTCTGAAGAAAGGGCTGATCGCAGTAGGTCAATTCCCTCAGAATTTCAGCCAGCTGATCCCCTTCTTCTTGAAAGTCTATACTAATCCCTATGTTATTTCTGCCGTATTCTTGGCGATCCTAACAGCATTAGCCTGGGTCTTGGCCGTATCAAAAGCGCAGTTGAGTTTTATTTATCCCTTCATGGCTCTATCTTATGTTTTAGTTGCCCTGTTTTCCCTGCTCTTTTTCAAAGAGGATGTCGGTGTCCTGCGCTGGCTGGGCATAATTGTAATCTGTGCCGGTGTGTTCCTGGTATCCAAGAGCTAAGAAGTACCGTCGCTCTCTCTACCAGTCATTATCGTTTTCTTTAGAAGGTCAGTCGCCTTTTTTGAGGAAATAGCCAAATTATGAGATTAAAGACAAGACAATATGTCTAGAAGATGACAAGGTAACTATTTGAGTAACAACAGCTTGTTTAGTGTGAAGTAATAACCGGTTTGGAATTGACTCAGGGCAATACAATTACCCAATCAGTGAACGAGGGGAGGTATGGCAGAATCTGGGCGGTAATTAGTTAATGCGTTGTTACACTTTTACAAGCAATTGTGGGCGTTACTGTACAACAGGTAGAACCTTCAACCTAGTTTTCAGTCTCCACAGCTAGTTTGCGAGAGCAGGTTTTGGCTAATTTTCGGGCGCTGCCGAGGCTTGAAGTTGCTTTAGCAGATGGAAGCTGTCTGCCAAGAGACCTCGGGAACGTCACCTGCGGTTAGCCTTTTCCACCGCTGTCTACGCCATTCCCGACACCCTGCTCATAAACGAGGCCTTCGCCGTTGGCAGTGAAAGCGCTGCGCCAGAGGTCATTATTGCTAAGCAAAGGCAGGGTTGCTACAATTGGTAATACAGAGAAGGTGATGAATGATTATCTGGCGATGCTGCAAGGAGGAATCACCAGGGCCAGTTTTTGAAGGCTGACTTGACAGAAACCTGAGGTGGCTATAGCATTTTGCTACCACGACTTGTCTGAAAACGACTGAACCAATACAGAACTCTGGTTCGTCACAGGGGCAGACATATATGATAGACCATATGAATGTAGTGTTGAACTTCCATAAAGGCGATCAGATGTCGGCAAAGCTGTTACTAGAACTTCTGTTGGTTGTGGATGAAGGAATAGACTGCACATACTATCTTCAGTACGGTGACCCTGTATCTACAATCGAAATACGCGATACTCTTACCAAATTCCTTAGTCGAAAAAATGCCCGCTTCTCAAACGAGTTACCTAACATCACGGTCCCCCAAGAAATGATATCCAACGACCCCAACGCACTGAAATACGAAGGCAATCATACAAACAGATCGAGATCCCAGAAAATGAGCATGTTCGGGTGGAATTTGTGTGTATTTAAATATATATATGCATTAGATTCTTTTCTAATGATCGAGCCCGACTGCTGTATTCTCAAGCAAAACTGGTTGCGTGAAATCTATGAAGATTACAGGAATTATAGCGGGCCTATTTTCGGGCACCTTAAAAGAGGAAAAATCAGAGGGGAATATGTGCCAACCCATTGGGCTGGATGTTCTATATACAACTCCGAAGAATTACGGAAATTGCCCTTGGAGAGATACTTCTACGAACGTTATGAGAATCCCTGGTGGAGATATAGAAATGAAAAAGATACCGAGATGGCAAATAACTGTTTCTGGGGTCCCGCGTTCAGCGGTTATGACATCACATATGACTATTTCCTTTTCGGTCTATACTGGAGGGAAAAAACGGGGATAAACGACCCTTTCCACTGGCCGACCAATGACATAGAAGATAAGCAACATTTCATTCTTTGCGATTTCAAGACTAAGTTATCGGCAGACGAAATATTCGACAAATTCGCCGACAAGTTACCATTGATGCATGGGATTAAGAGCGACGAGATAAGGCATCGGATGATTAATCACTTTTCCAGGCGGGGAAGTGCTGATCGGTCATTAGTGCTGAGTGCTCCTGAAGACAGCCCGATACCGAAATCGAATAACGTCTTGTTGAACATAGGCGACCTCAAGAACAGGTTCTCAGGGCGAAGGTGTTTTATCATCGGGAATGGCCCGAGTCTGAGAGACACTGATATGCGCTTTCTCAAGGACGAGTACACTATAGGTACCAACAGGATTTACTTAAACTACGAAAACATGGGGTTTGAGCCGACATTTTATTGTTCGGTAAACCCAAACGTTCTAGAGCAGTTTGCTGAAGAGATTGACTGCGTCAAGTCCATAAAATTTGTCAGGAGTGAATCGAGAAAACATTTGAAAAACACATGGAATACCTTTTTCATAGACAGTATTCCTACCATAGGGTTCAATGAGGACCTCGAGTCTCTTTCGTGGCACGAAGGATGGACTGTTACCTTCTGTGCCATGCAGCTTGCATTCTACCTCGGATTCGATACAGTCATACTTATAGGGGTAGACCATTTCTTCAAAGAAGCCGGTGAGCCGAATAAGCTTGTTACCGCTAAGGGGGATGATCCTAACCATTTCCATCCTTCATATTTTGGCAAGGATGTCAAATGGCAGTATCCTGATTTGAAGCGGTCCGAGCAGTCATACAGGATTGCCAAGGAAGTGTTTGAGAAACATGGTCGAAGAATTCTGGATGCAACAGTTGGTGGCAAACTGCAAGTATTCCCCAAAGTGGATTACCTATCATTATTTGACAAACAGAAACAAGTTTCACGTACGCGTACTTTATCAAATGAAGAGAGGAAACCGATTGTGTCGATTATAATGCCTGCATTCAACACAGCCGAACTGATAGGCAAAGCTGTTGAATCGGTGCAGACACAGTCCTTTACCGAATGGGAACTCGTGGTGGTTGACGATGGGTCCTTAGATGACACCCGGGAAGTTGTAGTGAGGCTGGCTGGCGCCGATTCCCGAATACGTCTTTTCCAATGTAAGGGCAAAGGTGTCTCCGCAGCGCGCAATACCGGGCTGGATGCAGCCAAAGGCGAGTTTATAACATTTCTTGACGCTGATGATTTCATGTACCCCAATGCTTTGAAACGGCGGGTCGAAGCCTTGAATAAGAATCCCGGCTGGAACCTGGTCCACTGCATAACCGACGTGGTAGATGCAAATTCCAAAAAGCTGGGATGGCGGTTGGGTCGCCCGACGGAAGTCTCATTCAAAGACATGAGCGGAAGTACGTGCCATATAAATTCTCTGCTGGGACGTGCACAAGTATTTAAATCAGTGCGCTTTCAGGCTGGATTAACTAACGGCGAGGATTGGTTGTTTTTCTCAGACATCCTCCGTACCGGGGAAGCCTCCCACAGAGTAGATAAGTGTTCCGTTGCATATGTGTTCCGTCGGGACTCAGCGGTCTGTAGAGATTATCTATCCCACGAGAATAAGGTGTTAGAAGTAATGGACATTATCTACAGTCCAGTCAGAAATAATCTGCCAGCAGCACCGGAGTTTGCTCAAGGTTTGTCGTCGCCTCCCAAGGAGGTAGTCTTACTGCGCAGAAGGATTGGTCTTCTTACCTGGTTATTATTGGAGCAGCGTGCTAATGATGTGACTGGGGTCTTAAGCGAATTTAGTGACCGAGACCTTTCAGCGCTGTCAAGAAGCAAAATAAGGAATCAAATCATATACCCAGCAATGCATTTCCATGTATGCAGAAGAGAGGAGCTGCCTGAAAGGCTCCACAAAGATAAGGCAAGCATATTAAGGCTGATATCTGAAACCGGGATTGAAAAGACCTTTCACCAGTATGCCGATGAGTTTAAATTGCTGATGGGAAAAGCATCTACAAACGAATTGAACTCAATGCACGTCTCAGACAACATTGTTGGACCCTTCAAACGAAATGCTCATGCGCACATTGATGAGAACGCTGTGATAGCTGCGCTGCTGGTTGGTCAAACAAAGACTGGGGTTATGATCGATGTTGGGGCCGCACATGGCTCGACACTGGCTCCCTTTTGTCGTCAGGGGTGGCGAGTCTTTGCATTCGAGCCAGACCTCGCTAACCGGGAAGAACTCGAGACAAGCTTCGGTCACAACCCGAATGTCACTATCGATGGCAGGGCAGTTGCCGACCGGATTGTTGAAAATATACCCTTTTACTCCTCTGCTGTAAGCTCCGGTATCAGCTCTCTGCATCCCTTCCATAAGAGCCACAAAGAGGCTTGCACGGTGTCGACCACGACTATCGCAGATTTTGTCCGGGAAAAGGACTTACATCATATTGACTACTTGAAAATTGATGCCGAAGGCTATGACCTGCTGGTCCTCAAAGGTGTGCCCTGGGACAGCATCAAGCCGGACGTGATTATGTGTGAGTTCGAGGACAGAAAGACGAGGTCGCTTGGTTACACCATGCATGATATGGCCCTTTACCTCACCGAGCGCGGCTACAAAGTCATGGTCAGCGAGTGGCATCCTATAATCCGTTACGGCATCAGGCATGACTGGCACCGTTTAGAACCCTACCCATGCGAACTGCACGATCCGAATGCCTGGGGCAACTTGATTGCTTTTCGCGACCAGCCGGACCTCCAAAAAATTGCGACCATTGCAAGACGTATTGTCAGGGTCGATAAGGTAGATTGGCGAGGAGGTATGAGAATGACAAGTTTAATAGGCAGGGGACTTTATTGGAGGCTTGTAGACTATCTCATGATAAACTATCCGACGATAATCACCATCGGCCGCGTCGTCAAGCGGAGCCTCTCGAAGCTCAAAAGCACGTTCTTTGGCATCGGCGGAATAGCTGTTCTTGTCACATTAGGACTTTATATTGCCGGAGCTTTAATCGAACCTTTACGCTGTTACCTGGTGGGAGGTGCTACCTCGCTCTTGCTATTGTATTGAATATCCTGGCTGTCCCCAGGGCATTATTGCATATTGTATTATATTGCCGCTCATCGGCAAGCCGCCTCTGGGTTGACACCATCGAAGGGATGTTATAGCATGATGGGCTAGAGATTTTAGATAGAAAGGTTCTTTGGGATGAACGTCCTGGTCACCGGCGGGGCTGGATATATCGGAAGTGTCGTCACCGAGCACCTACTCAAACAGGGACACAATGTAACCGTCCTCGATAACCTCCAACAGGGGCATAAGGAAGCTGTCCTGTCACCGGCTGAATTTGTCTTGGGCGATATATGCGATGCTAACACGCTCGAGCGGATTTTCCGCCATTTTAGAATTAACGCTGTGGTGCATATGGCAGCCGACACACTGGTGGAATATTCCATGACCGACCCGAAAAGATATTTCCACATCAACCTGGTCGGAGGAATAAGCCTTCTTAATGCTATGCTGGAACATAGTGTAAATAAGATTATCTTTTCTTCTACCGCTGCCGTCTATGGCGAACCTCACAGCACTCCAATAGAGGAAGACCATCCCAAAGCCCCCATAAACAGCTACGGGCAATCCAAGCTAATGTTTGAGACCGTTCTGGATTGGTATCGCAGAGCCTACGGGATAGAGTGTATATCTTTTAGGTATTTCTGTGCTGCTGGAGCAACAGAGCTTCTGGGCGAAGATCATCGTCCCGAGACCCACCTCATCCCCAACATTCTTAAGGTAGCTTTGAACAAAGATAATACGGTTTCTGTGTTTGGTACCGACTACCCGACAAAGGATGGAAGTTGTATCCGTGACTTCATACATGTGGCGGACGTTGCCCAAGCCCATCTTCTGGCGCTGGAGAAGACAGCTAGCCTGAGCGGGAACGTTTATAACTTAGGAAATGGCGAAGGATATTCTGTGCTTGAGGTAATAAAAGTCGCCGAAAAAATCGTTGGTAGGAACATACCTGTGGAATTTGCCTCCCGCCGTCCCGGAGACCCTACAACGCTGATAGCCAGTTCAAAACGAGCTGCAAAAGAATTGGGTTGGAGCCCCGAATTTCCCGAACTTGGAAGCATCATGGAAAGTGCCTGGCGGTGGCTGAAAGACCATCCTCATGGATATGGGGAATAGCCGATCATGTTTGTGCTCCTCGGCAACCCACCCTTGGATTGACAACAGCGGAGCATTGATATACTCTAAACCAGAGATCAGGGACGAGGTAAGCTCCTATGCGCAAAGGAGTATCGTTCTATTGAGGTCGATTGCTCCGAAAAGCACTAAATCAATGGAGGGCCAACACTGTTGGAGGGAGAGTGCAGCGACAGTTTCAGAATCCCGTTCTCGTGAACCCAACGCGACCAGCGGCGGGTTCAGATTTGCCGTTTGTTGATGTTGACACATTTTCTCGCTGGGTGGGGCAGAACACCGGGAACATGACCTTTCTTCATGCCCTTCTGATGTCGATCGAGGGACTGCGGCATATCACGGAAAGACCCTTGTCAGCAGCTGATATCAAAGTTTGGGGGTGTTCCAATTTCATTGCCGAACATAGGCATATGACGGTGAGCGAAGCCCCCACATACACGGATGGCAAGCCAATGGTCGCAATAGGCCTCGGAGCCGAGGCGCCTAATGATGCATATGATTTGAAAGTGCCAGAACCCACTCAGGAGTGGATAGCCGCTATTGCCTCGATGGCACCAAACGATTGTCCAAATATTGCGCTACGAGGCAGCTATACATATAAGGTCCTCAAAAAGTATGGATTGCACGGGAACTGTGCCATTCTGGGCTGTCCGAGTCTTTTCATTAATCCCCACCACGACCTCGGGGCTCGTATACGTGAAAGGGTAGCATCGCCTATACGATCGGTAGCTGTGGCACCAGGCAATATCGCGAATATACCTAGGAAGACCTTAAGCCTGGAACGCCATCTAGTGGAACTCATTGAGCGCCCACGGCGGCACCTATATTTGCCAGCATCCTTCGCTCTTATACCACCTCATTATGGAGACTTATAGTAAGCTTAATCGGGAAGAGGCCGAAGCAGTACGAGCGGCGATCCAGCCACGCATGACCCTGGATGATTTCTTGCGTTGGTTCCGGCTGCACGCTCGACTATTTGACAACGTACCGTCTTGGTTGACCCACCTGCGGAGCCTTGATCTGGTTCTGGGTACACGCTTCCACGGCAGTCATCTGGCTTTGCAGGCGGGCACGCCAGCAATTTGCATCGCGCTTAATGCGCGTCAAATTGAGCTTTGTCAGATCACGCGTACCCCCTTTGTCGAATGGTCACAGATGGGGACCGATTTTTGCGTTGAGGATATTCGCACAAGGTTGCTCGCATTCGACTGGGAGGCCTTTGATGAGAATCGGCAATACCTTGCCCGAAAATTCAGTCAATTCCTTATATCAAATGGATTGCGCCCGTCTGACCACCTTCTCTCGATTTGCAGAGGCGGTCTGTCAGTTGCGTACTGAACAAGGCCAGATGATGGAGAATTAAGACCGGAAGTGTCCTATATGCCAGAAAGCGAGGAGAAGACGTCGAATCTCATAGTTACATCCTTTGACAGGAATTTCTATAACCTGGGCCTGAACCTGATCGCGGGTCTCCACAGGAGCAACTATGACATTGTGAACAAGATACTCGTCTACGACCTCGGCCTTGCAGAAGAACAGAAGGACTTCCTTACAAAGCTCGAGAAGGTTGAAATAATCCAGTATCCACCCATAGTACACACATTTTTTCCAGGATATTTGCACCCTTACAACTATTGTTTCAAGTGTACTGCCTTGAAAGACTCCTGTGGATACGCAAACCCCGGCGACCTCATATTGTGGATGGATGCCGGTCTTGTTCCGCTGAGACCCATCGACGAAATATTCCACATAATCGAACGAGAGGGAATATTCTTCGTTGACCACTCTGATAGGCCTGGATGGCCATTCCACAACATCCAGTTTACGCATCCAGTCAGTCTTACCCATATGAAGGCTACGGAGGAGGAAAAACACTCTCCTCACATGCGCGGGGCGCTCATCGGGTATAAATTCAAAGGGAAGTACCAGGAACTGATCGACCAGGCTTTTGAATACTCAAAGATCAAAGAAATAATCGAGTGGCCCAAACACATAAGCGAGAACGAGGAGAAATCGCGTCGAAGCATTTTTCAACGCAACAGCCCTTTCGCTAAAACAAAGGTGTTACTCTCAAAAAGGTTCCCTCAGTTCAAGAAAACCACCCGCGTTAAGGCTACATTATACCTGGGACACAGGCAAGACCAGAGCATTTATTCGATACTGTGTGCAAGGTATAAATGTAAGTCGTACCCCGGCAAGAAATACTGCTGTGGGAGTGAGCAGTCTTCCTCAGTCTCCAAAATGGCTTGGCAAAGCGGCGGAAAATCAGATCTATCGGAGCCAAGCTCGAAAATACCTGAAAACTTTGACGACGTATTAATTTATCAGCATAGAGGATTATATGATAATCTGCATGGATTGAGATTCTCCATATCCTCTGATGTAAACCAGAAGGACTTAGTAAGTAAGCGAGGGCGTTACGTGCATGACAAATTACGTCCATCACGGGACACCGCTGCTTCAACGATTACCGTAATCACCCCGAGCTTCAATCAGGCCGAGTTTCTGCCTGAATGTCTAGCATCTGTGGCAAAGCAAAAATACAAGCCCATTGAGCATTTGATATACGACCCGGGCTCGACCGACGGAAGCCGCGAAATCGCGGGGGAATTCTCGAATAAATACGCTTACGCAAAGCTTATTGAAGAACCCGATAGGGGACAGGCCGACGCTGTATCGAAGGGAATGCTCGCTGCACGGGGCGATGTAATAGCGTGGCTAAATTCGGATGATATCTACGCCGATGATACTGTTTTCTCACAGGTGATAGACCGGTTTAATCAGGATGATAAACCGGACGTCGTTTACGGACTGGCGGTTTTTATCGATGAGAAAGGAAACAAGCTCAAAGACGTATACGTAAACCGTGACAGCTCCTCACTCAAGGCAGGACTCCACCACGAGGTAGGTATAGCACAACCGTCTGTCTTCATGAGGAAATCCGTGCCAAGAACAATAGGCACGCTCGACATGTCACTCCAGTACGCCATGGATTACGAGTATTGGATCAGGGCGGCTCAGGCCGGTCTCAGGTTCGCCTTTCTTCCTGTGATACTTTCCTACTATAGATATTACCCCCACAGCAAGACCTCGGGACAGAGGGGGAAAAGCCTGTACGAAACCCTGGACGTCGTGAAGCGGCGCTACGGATACGTACATATCAACTGGCTTAAAAGATACGCCTCGTACCTCGTGGAGAAGCATGACGGCATACTTCAGGCTTCGGACATGAGCTACGATAACCCTATCATAGTGGACACGGTAAGGCAGCTCGCCACAGTCTATAACACCTCGGTAGATACGATAAATGTCTTCCTTGGTAACAAGGACGTGACTCCATACAAGCATACGTACAACGAAATGAGGAGATTCAATTTGCAATTTAAAAGGCATTGCGCCATCGTCCCTGATGGAGACAAAGAGCTGTGGAAAGAGATAAAGAAGCCCTATGGCATCTATCACGTTCGATTTGTGGGCGGCCGCCGTTTTGCGTTTGAAAAGCAATGGCTGACCGAGGAGTCCAAGAAAGTCCGCGAGAGATTACCTGAGTTAGAGGGTGAGCGTCAGAGTGATACGTGCGTAATTGTGGGCAACGGTCCGAGCCTGATGAGAACAAATTTGAACTTGCTGGAAGACCAGGACGTATTTGTTTCCAACAACGTTTTCATAAACGAAAAACTAATAGTATTGGCCAAATACTACGCAGTGACAAACTATCTTGTCGCTGAGCAAGGGTACTGGCACATCAATTCCTTGCAGCATGTTCACAAGTTTTTCCCCTGGTTCCTTGGTTACTGTCTTAATAGTGATGCGAGGACGTTTTTCCTGAATCCTGTCGGCGATGCCGAGTTCCGCACAGATATACTTGAGAAGATTTCCTGGAAATCTACTGTCAGCTTCTTCATGATGCAAATCGCCTATTGGCTCGGCTACAGGAAAGCGGTACTGATCGGATTCGATCATAACTACGCTCAGCCTGACGAGCTGAAAGAGGGGGACCTGATCTACCAAGACCAGGATGATGTCAACCATTTTGACCCCGGTTACTTCAGGGGCAAGAGGTGGCAGGCCGCCGACGTCAAGAACATGGAGGAAGTCTACTGGCTCGCCAAGAGGGCGTTCGAAGGGGACGGAAGAGAGATCATCAATGCCACCGTAGGCGGACGACTGGAGGTTTTTAAGAGAGACAGCCTGGAGAACGCCTTGTCGCATAGGACATATGAACAGGGTGTAACTACCAGCCCAACTACGCCACCTCCCAGCCCCAGTGTTCTGGCAGGTTGTCATACCCGCGACGACCACGCACATTTCGATGAGAGCAGGCTAATCTCCGCCGTGTTATCTGACCGGTCAGAGAGGCCACTGATGATTGACGTCGGAGCTATGCATGGCTCAGCGCTCGCTCCATTCCTTGAGCACGGCTGGCGAGTCTTTGCGTTCGAGCCAGATCCAGTGAACCGGACTGAATTGAAGGAGCGTTTCGGTAGCCACCCGAGACTCATGATCGATAATAGAGCAGTGACCCATAAGGCAGGAGAGGAAATGCCCTTTTACCGTTCCGATGAGAGCAGTGGCATCAGCTCGCTGCATCCCTTCCACAAGAGCCACAAGGAGACTTGCAGGGTGTCGACAACGACCATCGCCGATTTTGTCCGGGAAAAAGACTTGCATCATATAGACTACTTGAAGATAGATGTCGAAGGCTATGATTTCCAGGTCCTTAAGGGCGTCCCCTGGGATAGAATCAAGCCAAACGTGATTATGTGTGAGTTCGAGGACAGCAAGACGAGGTCGCTTGGTTACGCGATGCACGATATGGCCCGTTACCTGACCGAGCGCGGTTACACAGTCCTGGTCAGCGAGTGGCACCCCGTAATCCGCTACGGCGTCAAGCATGACTGGCACCGGTTGGTTACCTATCCGTGCGAACTGAATCATCCCGATGCCTGGGGCAACTTGATCGCTTTTCGCGAGCAGCCGAATCTACAGACGATCGCGACCATCGCAAGAAACACTGTTAAGGTCAATGGCGAAGCGCCCAAGCGGGGAGGCCGGAGAGTGACAAGCTTAACACGCAGACCAGTTTATCGAAGGCTTGTAGGCTATCTGAAGACACATTATCCGGCGATAATCACCGTCGGCCGCTTCGGCATGTGGAGCCTCTCGAAGCTCAGGAGAACGTTCTTCGGTATCGGGGGAATAGCTGCTCTTGTCACATTAGGACTTTATATTGCCGGAGCTTTAATCGAACCTTTACGCTGGTACCTGGTGGGAATCGCTAGCGCCTTGTTATTATTGGGCGGCGGGCTGCTGGCGCTATTTTATGCCCGGTCTATATTAAATCGTTTTGTCAATGACCAAAGAACGCAGGTATCGGATGTAAGGAGGCAGGTATCGGATATCAACAAGCAGGTATCGGATATCAACAAGCAGGTATCGGATATCAACAAGCGGGTATCGAATATCAACAAGCAGGTATCGGATATCAAGAAGGAAGTCGCTCCATATAACGAGGCCGACCACTTACGACTCGAACGAGCCGTAAGCATTGAGAAGCAAGTGGAGATGGCCGAACTCCAATATGACCTTCGAGACAGCAAGAAGATCTTGTTCTTCAATGCCACGTCAGGACCTGCAATGTTGGGTTTCGCATCAACAGCAGGATTGATAATCTCGTGGGCGTTGCGCCTTTCTGGACATAGAGTCCTTCACTTGGTCTGCCGTAAGGGCTTGAGGCGATGTATTCAGGGAACAAATCGGTACGATCTAAACCAGCCTATGCCGTGCGAAACATGTCAGGCAATCAAGAGCAAGATGTTCCCGCAAGACCTCCGCTGGTATCTGGAGCCGAAACCAGAAGTCCCCAGCGCGCTGATTCCTCTGGGATCGTATTCGCTGGATGATCTGGCTGACTTTGTCTATCAGGGGATTAAAGTCGGGGAGCTTTGTATTTCCTCTGTTCGGTGGACTCTTCGCAGACACCGATTAGACTCCGATCCAAGGTCCACTCAACTGCTTCGTGAATACATCAGAGGAGGAATGAGTATAGTTGATACACTGCAGAGACTACTCCAAGAGCAGGAATTGCACTCTATGGTCGTGTTCAACGGCGTATTCTATCCTGAAGCAATAGCCAGGGCAGTGGCGCTGCAGAAGGGGCTACCTGTTGTGGCGTACGAGGTGTCGATACCATCCCTAACCGTGTTTCTGTCACACGGTGCTGCGGCAGGAGGGGGCTTGATAACAATCCCCGAGGACTTCCAGATGAGCGCCACTCAGGAAGCAGACTTTAATCGGTACATGTCGCAGCGCATCAGGGGTACTGTAGGCCAACCGGGACTCTGGCCTGAGATGAAGGGTATAGAACCGGATCTGCAGGCTTTTGCAGGCCAGCATAAAAATGTGGTAAGTGTATTTACAAATGTGATTTTCGATACGAGCCAGTATGGCGCGAACACAGTTTTCGAAAGCATGTTCGACTGGCTGGACGAGATAATGAAGCTGGCAAGTCTTCATCTGGAAACCCTGTTCGTTGTCCGAGCCCATCCTGCCGAAGTTTTCCCTCACCATGAAAGTGAGGAGCTTGTGGAAGATTGGCTAAAGGCACAGAGCTACCTGGCAATACCGAATGTCCGTTTCATCCCCCCGACGGACTACATTAGTTCATATGAGCTTCTCAATATCTCTCGTTTCTGCCTTGTTTATAATTCAACCATCGGCCTGGAAGCGGTTGTTCTGGGCATACCGACAGTCACGGCTGCAGCGGGGAGGTACAGCGGTGCGGGAGTTACACATGCCCCTACCAGTCGGGAGGCATATAGAGAACTTGTGGAGACATTCTTGGAAAACGGCCCTCCACCCGTGGCGGATACTGTGCGGCAGCGAGCACGCTACTACATGTACCAGTTTTTCTTCCGTCAGGGGCTTGATTTCTCCGCTTTCCTTGAATCACCTGACTGGACCCTCAAAACCATCAACGCTTCCACATTACATCCCGATAATTCTCCGGAGATGAACATCATCTACAAAGGGATTATGGAAGGTGGACCGTTTTACTATCCCCATTGATATTCATAGCATGGTCCGTAGTGGAGTCCCCGGTATGTGACCCGGTTTAAACTCGACGAACGGGTTTGTTAAGGGTGGAACAAATCATCGATGGGTACACATAACAGCGTTATATTGTTGTCTCTGATGCGCTGAGGTACGGCGTATGTTATACTTTCTGAGCGGATTTCTCGATCAAACAGTACCGTTGGTATTGTCGTTGTGAATTAGATTTGGTGGCCAAGAACTATTGTTCTAAGTGATACAATGACCTGATTGTGATTATGCTCTTTGATTAGGCGAAAGGCCCGTTAACGGGTGTCAGAGCGATTATCAAGATGATTGAGGAGTCAAAGAAACCCAAAGGTGAAACGTAGTATTCTGGCTATCATCCCTGCCCGCGGGGGCTCCAAGCGCATCCCGCACAAGGCTACGCGTGACTTGTGTGGCAAGCCCATCATAGCCTACACAATTGAAGCAGCATTAGAGAGTCATATCTTTTCCCGCGTCATCGTAAGCACAGACAGTGAGGAAGTTGCCTCTGTAGCCACGCGATTTGGGGCAGAAGTTCCCTTTATCCGTGATGCCAGTCTGGCAGACGATTATACTCCTGTCTCCCTGGTCACTCTTGACGCTTTACAACGACTCGACCCGCATGGAAAGGTTTTTCTTTTCGTGGCCCAACTGATGGCCAACTGCCCCTTGCGAACGGTTCGAGATATTGAGGACAGTTATCGGCAGTTTGCGGATAGAGGAGCAGATTCGCAGATTTCCATCACACGCTACGGGTGGCTCAATCCCTGGTGGGCTATGACACACAATGCCAAATACGAGCTATCACCCATTTTCCCAGAGCAAATTGGTAAACGCAGCCAAGACTTGCCGGAGCTGTTTTGCCCGACTGGCGTCATCTGGTGGGCGAAAGCAGATGCCTTACGTCGCGAGAAGACGTTTCACATTGCGGAGCGGACCGGTTGGGAAATTCCCTGGCCACGAGCCATAGATATAGATACAGAGGATGACTGGAAGATGGCTGAACTGCTTATGAAAGAGCAACGACGGGGGGCAAAGACACAATTCTAGCTGTTCGCTTTGCTTCGCATTCTACGATGAGCCTGGAGTAAATATGGCGAAAAAGTTGAATCTCAATGGTCGTTTCATTGGCCTAGGAGAACCACCGTATTTCATCGCCGAAATTGGCTCGAACCACAACGGCGATATGCGCCTATGTAAGAAGCTGATCGATTCGGCCAAATCATGCGGGGTTGATGCCGTCAAATTTCAGTCTTGGTCTAAATCCTCCCTTATTTCCAGAGCTGAGTATGCCCGCAATACTCAATATGCAGACAAGAAGAGACACTTCGGTACGTTGGAAGAAATGGTTGAGCGTTACCAGCTAACACCGAAGCAACATCGTGAGGTCGCGAGCTACTGCCGTGCCAAAGGGATTGCTTTTCTTTCGAGTTGTTTTTCGTCTGAGGAAGTCGACCTGCTTGAGTCTCTGGATGTCCCTGCATTCAAGATCGCGTCGATGGATATCAATCATCTACCGTTGCTGGAATATGTTGCATCCAAAGGCAGACCGGTGGTTCTATCCACAGGTATGGCCACTCTTGGAGAGATAGAAAAAGCGCTCCTAATTCTACAGCGAGGTGGTTCCGGCCCGGTAGCATTGCTACACTGTGTATCTATCTACCCTCCTGTTTATGACACCATCAACTTGCGCAATATAGCCACCCTGCAACAGGTATTCGATGTGCCGGTTGGTTTTAGCGACCACACCCTCGGCACAGCCATACCGCTGGCTGCTATCGCGCGCGGAGCATGTATCATAGAAAAGCATTTTACCCTAGACAAGGACATGGAAGGATGGGACCACGCCACTTCAGCAGACCCTCCAGAGATGGAAGTCATCGTCCGAGAGGGAAGAAACGTATTTGCAGCTTTGGGGACCACAGTGCGTACGGTCAGTGAAGCAGAGGTCGAAAAGCGAAAGAAGTTCCGCCGCCGCCTCGTGGTAAAACATGCCATGAAAAAGGGGGAAAAATTGCGCTTGAAAGACATCGAGTTCAAACGGCCCGGCACAGGTATCCATCCCGATGAGTTAGCTTATGTAGTCGGTCGTTCACTGGCGCGAGATGTAATACCGGATGATGAACTCGAATGGTCGGATTTGGTCTAGCTTATTGAGATAATGACATCAAGGCGGTCGCCTAAATTTGAGTAATCTAAAGGGAACTATGAAAATCATCTTCAGAGCAAATGGAAGTAGAGATATCGGATTAGGTCATATCGTCCGCTGCCTGACGCTGGCAGAGGAACTTAAGAATAGGGATTCCAGTTCCGACATACTATTCATCACAGGGCATAAGGAAGGGCAAGAGGTCATAGCAAAAAGAGGCTACAGGGTGGTGGGAACTCAAACTGATGAGATACTACAAATCAAGGAACTGGGTGGCAGTGGAACATTGCTCATAACCGACTTTCTGGATACTGACCACGCCTACATGTCACGAATCAAGGAGATAGCCAACCTAAAGGTGATATGTATAGATAACAATACCCATCTAAAGAAAATAGACGCTGATATGTTGATAAATGCCAATGTATTTGACGAAGGCGAGACAAAGACAATTGGCTTGACCAGGTATTACCTGGGGCCAAAATATGTAATACTGCGTAAGGAGTTTGAATTAGCACATAGAGAGGGGAAAAAGATAAAAGATAATGTGGGAACAATTTTGGTGGTGTCCGGTGGGGCTGATTTCGCCAGACAGTCTCTTATCCTGAACAGCGTTAAGACTTTGAGGAAAATCGGCGAAGAGATAGGCGTTCATTTGATTATTGGTCCTGCTTTTCAATATAAGAATGAGTTGAATGACCTTCTATCGAAAACAAACAGGCATTTTTATGTATCCTACAACCCGCCAAACTTAGTAGATATTATGAAAAGCGCGGATATGGCAATTACAGCAGCAGGAATAACCTTATACGAGCTGGCAACGCTTGGCATTCCCTCGATAGCAATACCTCAGATAACACCAAAGACAAGCCACCAGGAAGATATAGCTCGTAGCTTTGAAAGATATGGAGCATGCATAAATCTGGGGAAGTTCCCAAACAATGAATTGGTATATGTAGAAACGACAAAGCTTATGGAGGACAAGTCACTAAGAGAACAACTCAGTGACAATGGCAAAGCATTGGTAGATGGAGAGGGATTAGGAAGGACCATTAGGTTAATCTCTGAGCTTTGCCATCAAGTAGGATAAAACTCCAAGGGCATTGATGCCACATGGATGAGCGATTCAAGGACTGGAAATATCCTCAATTTGACGAAAGGGGAATGACAAGGTGGAACTGGATGTGTCAGTATCATGAGAATTTAAAATTGGGCAGAAATACCGATGTAGGGGCATTTACTTATATTAATGCAAGGTATGGGGTTGAGATACAGGAAAATGTTCAAATTGGCTCCCACTGCTCCATCTATTCCTGGTCTACCATAGACGATAAGAAGGGCAAAGTAACGATAAAGAAAAATGCCAAAGTGGGTGCTCACGCTGTTATAATGCCCTGTGTCACCATTGGTGAAAACGCTATCATAGGAGCATGCAGTTTTGTGACTGAGGATATTCCGGATAATGCCGTAGCCTATGGCACGCCGGCCAAGGTAACAAGATATCAAGACCAAGAGGATTAAGGATGGACTGGAAAATCCCTCTGTTTAAGATATACTGGGACGAAGAAGATGTGGGTATGGTGAAGGAAGCTATCCAGAGAGGTATGCATTGGGCAATTGGGCCTAATATTGAAAAATTCGAGGAAATGCTTGCTGATTATATTGGGACAAAATATGCCCTGGTTTTTAACTCCGGGACCTCTGCTCTGCATGCTATTCTCTCAGTCTATGATGTAGGACAAGGAGAAGATGTCATTGTGCCTTCTTTTACATTTATTGCCACGGCAAATGCTCCCCTTTTCGTAGGGGCGAAACCTGTCTTCGCCGACATTGAGGATAAGACTTACGGGCTGGCTCCTGAGGATGTGAAGAGAAAGATAACGCCTGGGACGAAGGCTATTATACCTATCCACTATGGAGGTTGCCCTTGTTTAATAACAGAATTAAGGCAGATCGCCAAGGAGCATAATCTGATTCTTATCGAAGATGCTGCCGAATCACTCGGAGCTACTGTTAATGGCAAAAAAGTGGGGAGTTTCGGAAACGCAGCTATTCTTAGCTTCTGCGCTAATAAGGTGATTACTACAGGAGAGGGAGGAGCAGTAGTTACCAATAACGTGGAGACATGTGAGAAGCTCAAGTTAATAAGGTCACACGGGAGAGCAGAAACTGCTAACTACTTTTCCTCAACTGCATATATGGACTACGTTGCGATGGGCTATAATTTCCGCATGTCAGACATTACCGCTGCTTTGGGCATTGCCCAGCTTAAGAAAATAGATACTGTTATCGAGATGCGGGGAAGAAATGCTAAAATGCTATCCGCCAGATTGTCTCGAATTGCCGAAATCGAAGTTCCCCATCCTCCAGATAGTTTCTTTCATGTGTATCAGGTGTATACTATAAGAGTGAAAGAGGGGAAGGAGAAAAGAGATGCCTTGTCAGCTTATCTTGCTGAAAGGGGGATTATGACCAAGGTATATTTCCCACCGGTGCACTTCACTCACTTTTACAAGAACGAATTGGGGTATAATTGTGAGTTGCCGGTTACTGAAAGACTTTCCCAGCGGGTCTTGACCTTGCCAATGTATCCGACACTAACAGAAGACGAAATAGACTATATTGCTGACAGAATAGCAGCTTTCTTCGCATAGAGGAGAATAGGCATGGTAAATATATTTAAAGACAAAAATATATTAGTTACTGGCGGGACTGGCTCAATCGGTAGTGAGATAGTCAGAAGGCTCCTACAATACGAGCCCAGAGCAGTGAGGGTTTTTAGTAATGATGAGAACGGCTTATTCACTCTGGAACAAGAGTTGCAAAGCTCCCCTAACATAAGGTTCTTGGTGGGAGATATTAAAGATAAGGAGCGACTCCAAAGGGCTATGGAGGGCATAGCACTTGTCTTTCACAGTGCAGCCCTAAAACATGTCCCTCTTTGTGAATACAACCCCTTTGAAGCTATAAAAACAAATGTGCTTGGAACCCAGAATATTATCGAGGTGGCAATGGAGGAGGAAGTAGAGAAGCTAATCGCTATAAGCACAGATAAAGCAGTCAATCCAGTCAATGTTATGGGTGCTACCAAGCTACTAGCCGAACGGTTGACGGTTTCCGCCAATTACTATAGAGGAGCAAGGCGAACAGCCTTTTCGTGTGTTAGATTTGGGAATGTACTGGACTCTCGTGGTTCGGTAGTCCCTTTATTCCAAACCCAGATTGAGAAGGGTGGGCCAGTTATTCTCACAGACCCAGATATGACCAGATTTGTAATGAGTATACGACGGGCAGTCGATTTGGTTTTCAAAGCTGCCGAGATAGCCCAGGGGGGAGAGATTTTTATATTCAAAATGCCTGCTTTGCGCATTGGTGACCTGGCGGAAGTAATGATTGAGGAACTGGCACCTCACTACGGACATGACCCTAAGAGCATCAGGCGGGAGATAAGTGGCAAAAGAGCCGGCGAAAAGATTTATGAGGAGTTATTAACCGAGGATGAGGCCATGAATGTTTCTGAGAAAGAGGACATGTTTGTTGTTACCGCGGCCAAAAATCGGGAACGCACCAGCGTATCAACGAAGAAATATAGGTCCGACAGAGATGCAGCTTTTCTAACCAGGGAGGAAATAAAGGAGATACTGAAAGAGGGCTTGCCTCAAGTTCTCTGAAATAGCTCCCTGCGAAACCCGAACTCCTAGATTGCAGCAATGCCCTGCGTGACAGAGTATTGTGTGAAAATGCCTGGTCCTCAAACCATGCCAAACGAGAAAGTTGAACGTTAGCGTTGTATCGACTATACTACCGGTGCTGCGGAGGAAGAGTTTGTCAGAGATCATTGACATATCAGTGCCCGTTCTCCCTGGTATGCCTGTCTGGCCGGGGGATAGTGATGTTCGCCTTGTGCCCGTAAAACGTATGGCAACAGGGGATAAGAATAATTCGTCCCGGCTGGACTGCAATGTCCATACTGGCACCCATGTGGATGCCCCCTGGCACTTCCTGGATGATGGAAGCACTTCAGAGCAGTTACCTCTGGATGCGATGATGGGCGAGGCTTTTGTGGCTTACCTACCAGAAGTCGATGCAATTACGGCTGAGACTCTTTTTCAGTTGACGCTCCCCGCAGGCACAACGCGCCTGCTGTTGCGGACACGTAACTCGGAGCTATGGGAAACAGGAGTCACAGAGTTCAGGAAGGACTTTGTTGCACTAACAAGTGATGCCGCTCAATGGTTGGTGGGCCAGGGCATCCGCCTGATAGGCGTGGACTACTTGTCGGTGCATCGCTACGGCGATGGTCCGCTGACGCACCAAATCTTGCTTAGGGCAGGCATAGTTATCGTCGAAGGGCTGAACCTGGCTGTTGTGGCACCCGGGAAATATGAGCTTATCTGTTTGCCGTTGCGTCTGGATGGTGCCGACGGGGCGCCCGCCAGGGCTGTTCTGAGAAGACTCCCAGCACGAGACTAGAAAACGAGGTTATTTTGATATGCCATTTTTTGCGGCAAACCGCTCTGTCGCTGGGTTATTCTCAAGGATATTAAGAAGGGTGGCATTACCAGGTGGAAAGTGGTATGATTTCTCGTATCTTACAAAGAGGAAAAAACTGTACATTCAGAGGAAGGGGAGATAAGTCGAGATGAAAACTTTGAAGATGACTATTGAGTTCTGGAGGGAAGGCAACCTTTATCTTGCTCGCTCACCCGAGTTGGACATGGTAGCTCAAGGTAATTCCCTGGAAGAAGCAAAGAGGAATCTCTTAGAAGTCATTGAAATCCAGTTTGAGGAGATGAAAGAGCTGGGCACACTGAATGAATTCCTAATCGAGGCTGGCTACAAGTCTGAAGATGAGATAGCGGAATCGGAGAAGGAAATCATTGGTTTTGATAAATCGTTTGTGGTTCTTGAGCATGTGGCATGAGGCGGATAATTCCTACTGATTGGCAGACACAGGTCAAAATCTTCGAGAGATATGGGTGCACCTTTAGACGCCCCAAAAGGGGCACCATCTGATTTACCACCATCCGAGGGCTAAGAGAGCTGTAGTTATTCCAAGATATAAAGAGGTTAGCATATCCATCATAAAGAGCAACATGAAAACAGGGGGATGACTGCTGAGGAATATCTTGAGCTGCTGACCGAGATTTAAGGAGCATCAGGATAATGGGCTTACAAGCACTGAATTTATTAAAGATGTACATCGTCAGACGCCTGGTATGCAGAAGAAACATTTGATTAAACGAGGCTATTTTAATATGTCATCTCTATCCTCAAACCCGTCGCCTGTAATCGCCGCTCTGGTTCCCATGCGCCATCACAGCGAGCGCGTACCAGGCAAGAACTACCGCCGCTTTGCCGGGCAGCCTCTATACCGTCACATTATCAGAAGCCTGCAAGCCTGCCCGCTTATTTCGCAGGTTGTGGTCAATACCGATAGCCCCACCATTATGGAGGACTTAGCCACATATTTCCCGAATGTTCGAGTGATTGAAAGACCGGCGCACTTGAAGGCTGACACCATACCTATGAATGATATCCTGCTCTACGATGTCAGTAAGGTGAAAGCTGATTTCTATTTGCAGACGCATAGCACGAACCCCTTGCTCCGTGTGGATACAATCTCACGGGCTGTGCAGATATTTCTCGACAACTATCCCACTCACGATTCACTATTCTCAGTGACAAGAATACAGAGCCGCCTGTGGGACAGTCAGGCACGCGCCATAAACCACGACCCGGCAGTCCTGCTGCGCACCCAGGACTTACCGCCAGTCTATGAAGAGAACTCATGTCTTTACATTTTCACCAAAGAGGTCCTGGAAAAACGGCATAACCGCATTGGTGAGAGGCCTTTGATGTTTGAGATTGACCGTATAGAATCCTGGGACATTGATGAAGAGCAGGACTTTGGCATTGCTGAAGTTCTTTATGCTGAGCGACAGAAGTTGGCATAAAGCGAGGAGTATTCATCTTGTAGGGAAGTCTGCTATGATTAGGGTTGGAGATACGGCGAGTAAACGGAATCCTCCTTTTGTGAAATAAGAAAGCACTCAGTGCTTCGGAGAAAAATGAATAAGCCTAACAGCCTGAAATCAAAACTGCGAAATAGACAGCTAACGATAGGGTCATGGATAACTCTTGGTCATTCTTCTATTGCTGAAATCATGGCCAAGGCCGGCTTCGACTGGTTAACGGTGGACATGGAACACAGCGCCATTACCCTTCACGAGGCACAGCAGTTAATCCAGGTGATTGAACTCAGCGGATGTGTCCCACTGGTGCGAGTGGGGACTAATGATGCCAATCTGATTAAAAGAGCTATGGATGCTGGCGCCCATGGGGTGATTGTGCCCATGATCAACACCAAAGAGGATGCCGAACAGGCAGTTGGTGCTGTCAAATACCCGCCACAAGGATTTCGGGGGGTCGGGCTGGCTCGCGCTCAGTCTTATGGCGCCAACTTCGAGGGATATCTAAAGTGGAATGAAACTGAGAGCATTGTCATCGTCCAGATAGAGCATATTAAGGCGGTGGAGAACATGGAGGCGATTTTGTCTGTTAAAGGCGTGGATGCCTTTATCGTCGGACCCTACGATATTTCTTCATCCCTCGGCATAGCCGGGCAATTCGACCACCCCGAGATGACATCGGTCTTGAGTAAGGTATTAGACACCGCCAGGCGGCTCGAGGCGATTGCTGGCTATCACGTTGTCCCTCCTGATGCAAGACAAGTCGTGGAAAAAATGAAACAGGGCTACCGCTTTCTGGCATATAGCACTGACTTTCTGTTCCTGGGCGACTCATGTCGCAGCGGCCTTAAGACTATTCGTGACAATTTGAAGAGAGGGTATGAGTAGGATACTGATTACCACTTCCTCTTTTGGGAAAGACGATGTTTCGCCTCTCAATTTACTCAAAGAAGCAGGTTACGAGACCATAATCAACCCTTATGGAAGAAAATTAACCGAAGATGAGGTACTTGACCTTCTTTTAGAAGTCAAGCCAGTGGGGATGATTGCCGGAGTCGAGCCTATAACTGCTCGGGTTCTCCAACAAGCGGAAGGCTTAAAGGTTATTTCGCGCTGTGGAGTCGGGGTGGAAAACGTGGACTTAAATGCTGCCAGAAGTCTAGGCATTGCTGTTACCAATACACCGAATGCCCCCACGCAGGCTGTAGCCGAGTTGACAATTGGGCTAATCTTCAACCTGTTAAGAAGAATTTCCTTTCTTGATAGGGAACTGAGGAAGGGGAATTGGACGAAGGAAATGGGCAGCTTAGTGCGAGGCAAGAGGGTCGGCATCGTCGGCTTAGGTCGCATCGGCAAAAGGGTTGCCGAAATGTTGCTGGCTCTCGGGGCAAAGGTATCTGGAACAGATGTACAAGCGGATTCCGTGTGGCTCGAGACAAATCAGGTCCCTTTAGTTAGTTTAGAAGAGTTGCTGCAACAAAGTGAAATTCTATGCCTGCATGTTTCACATACAGTAAGTAACAAGCACCTCATCGGCAAGAAGGAAATAGAAGCTATGCCGAAAGGAGCCTGTCTAATAAATACTTCGCGGGGCGAGGTTGTTGACCACGATGCCCTGTACTCCATGTTGAACAACGGACATTTGTCCGGTGCAGCACTGGATGTTTTTGACCACGAGCCATATACCGGAACACTGACCAGGCTTGACAATGTTATTCTCACGCCCCACATTGGTTCATATGCCAGAGAAGCACGCGTGGAGATGGAGATTCAGGCAGCAGAGAATCTGATTGAAGGACTAAGGAAGCAGGCATGATCAGGGCAGTTATTTTTGACTGTGACGGTGTTATAATCGAGTCCGCCGAAATGAAGACCAGGGCTTTTGAGACACTCTTTTCTGATTATCCTGACAAGTTGCCGGAAATTATCAACTATCACCAGAAGAACGCTGGGATTTCTCGCTACCCTAAATTCAGATACATCTATGAAAAAATGCTGGGACAAGAGCTTTCAGCCCAGGAAGAGGCCGAGTTAGGGGAAAGGTACTCTCAAATCGTCATGAAACCGACACTTGAAGCTCCATTTGTCCCGGGAGCTATTGAGTTTCTTACCCACAATAAGAATCACTACTGCTTCTTTATCGCTTCCGGCACCCCTGATGCTGAACTCCAGAATATTTTGACCCATCGTCAGTTGAGCCAATTTTTTCTGGAGGCACACGGAACTCCAAAAGACAAAGTTGCCATCATACAAGATATTTTAGATAGATACTCTTTCCAGAGAAAAGAGGTTGTCTTCATCGGCGATGCGGAGAGCGATCGGGCTGCTGCTGAAAGAACGGGGACATTATTCATTGCCCGTCTTACCCGGGAGAATCCCCAATTGAAGGACTGCCGCTGGAAAGTTAATGATCTGACTGGTCTGGATGTTCTTTTACAAAATATGTGCGATAAGGAGAGTGACAACCAATGAAAACTACAGTCTTTGGTGGCTCAGGTTTGATAGGGAGCTACGTGGCAGACCGCCTGACTGAAGTAGGCTATGATGTGACTATATTTGATTTAAAACCTTCCCCGTATCTTTTACCCGGTCAAGAGATTATTATAGGCGACATACTGGACAAGAAGGCTGTCTCCGATGCCGTCAAAGGCTGCGACTACATATATAACTTCGCCGGCATGGCTGATTTGGATGCCGCCACCACAGAGCCATTAAGGACAATAGAGCAGAATATAGTGGGGACAGCTATCCTCCTCGAAGCCACACTAAGGAGCAGGGCAAAGCGATTTATTCAAGCCAGTACAATCTATGTTTATAGTGAGACGGGCGGTTTCTATCGGTGCAGTAAACAGGCAGCCGAACTCTACGTTGAAGAATACAACCGGAAATTCGGGCTGGAGTACACAATTCTCCGCTATGGTACGGTTTACGGACCCCGTGCCGATAGCAGAAATAGCATCTACCGATATCTAAAGCAGGCTCTTGGCGAGGGGAGGATTGACTGTGGCGGTACTGGTGATGAGACAAGGGAATATATTCATGTCAGAGACGCAGCCCAGTTGAGCGTAGATATTCTTGCCGACAAATACCGTAACAAGCAAGTTATTATTACCGGCCATCATCCCATGCGTTTGAGAGATATGCTGTACACAATCAGAGAGATTTTGAGCAATCGGATAGAGATAAACTTTGAGGCCAGCAAGAGTGACACTCCTCACTACGATATCACTCCATACTCCTTTGTTCCCAAGATTGGCAGCAAGTTAGTGTCGCATGAGTACGTAGACATGGGGCAGGGGCTGCTGGAGTGTATTAATGAGATTTATGGCCAAGACCTGAGTCGTAAAGAGTAAAGCAAAGGGATTCATTCAATGTATCGACTCGAACTCCCACAACTTCAGGAGATTCCACAGATAGTCTCAAAGTAATGCGACTGATTGAAAAAATATACGCCGAAGGATGATAGTCGATGGCGGGGCCACAACGAGGTTAAGCACAGAATGATGCGAATGATTCCCTCGCCCGTCAAGCGCCTGGCGCGTTTTACCCTGGGGCAGCGACGGTATAACGCCCTTGGAAACCTGTATCTGCAGTGGCAAGCAGAGAGGGACCCCCGATATCAAGCAAGCATAAAGAGGATACTGGCCTTGAAAGATAAACATAAAGGACAGCGCTGTTTCATCATTGGTAACGGACCAAGCATCAAGGATACCGACCTGACATTGCTCAGAAACGAAGTCACCTCCGGCTCGAATCGAATCTACTTGTTGTTCGACCAAATAGGATTCCCTACGAGCTACTTCGTGTCCGTCAATAGACTTGTTGTCGAGCAATGTGCTCAGGATATCCTGAAGCTGCCATGCCCCAAATTCATCGGCTGGCACTGTCACGACCTGGTTAGCTTCACCCAAGACATGATGTTCTTGCATTCCCAATCTGAGGTGGCTTTTCATACTGACATCACCAGCGGCGTGTGGGAAGGGGCAACAGTCACTTATGTCGCGTTGCAAGTCGCCTACTACCTGGGATTTGACAAAGTCATCCTGGTTGGCGTAGACCATTCATTCACGACCCAAGGCAAGCCGCACGCAATGGTCGTCTCGCAGGGGGACGACCCCAATCACTTTGACCCTCAGTATTTCGGGAAGGGCTTCCGCTGGCAGTTGCCTGACCTTGAAACGTCTGAGCTGGCGTATCACATTGCAAAATTTCATTTTGAGCGCGCGGGCCGGGAAATCGTTGACGCTACTATAGGCGGGAAACTCCAGGTTTTTCCCAAGGTGAACTATCAAAGTTTGTTCTGAGTGGCAAGCTGAAGGGTGCGATAGGTTCAATAAGATTGAACAGTCGTCCAATTCAGCAAATTGTTGTAAGGAGGTGAAATAATTATGAAAAAGGCACTTGTCACTGGCATTACCGGGCAGGATGGCTCTTATCTCGCTGAGTTCTTGCTCGCTAAGGGCTATGAGGTGCACGGCATTATCAGAAGGTCGAGCACTTTCAGTACCTCCCGCATCGACCATATCTATGTTGACCCCCATGAGCCAGGGGCCAGGCTTTTCCTTCATTACGGGGACCTCTCCGACAGCACGCAGCTCACCAATCTTATCTACAGCATCAGGCCGGACGAGATATACAACCTCGGCGCACAGAGCCACGTCCGAGTGAGCTTCGATACCGCCGAGTACACCAGCGACGTCGTCGCACTGGGAACCGCGCGCATACTGGAAGCTGTGCGGCAGAGCGGGTCGAAGGCGCGCTTCTACCAGGCTTCCAGTAGCGAGATGTTCGGAGCAGCGCCATCTCCACAGAGCGAGGAGACCCCCTTCAAGCCGCGCAGTCCCTACGCTGTGGCCAAGGTCTACGCCTACTGGATGGTGAGGAACTACCGGGAGGGCTACGACATGTTCGCGACCAACGGCATCCTCTTCAACCACGAATCCCCGCGCCGGGGCGAGACCTTCGTCACACGCAAGATCACCCGCGCCATTGCAGATATCCTGACTGGTAAACAGAAATACCTCTATCTAGGCAACCTTGACTCAAGCAGGGACTGGGGCTATGCGCCAGAGTATGTGGAGGCGATGTGGCTCATGCTACAGCAGGATGTGGCCGTCGATTACGTCCTCGGGACGGGTGAGACGCACACAGTGAAGGAATTCTTGCAGGAGGCGTTCACGTATGCGAGCATCGACTGGCACGAGCACGTGCGTACGGACCCGCGCTATTTCAGGCCGCTGGAGGTCGACCTGTTGGTGGCGGACGCTTCCAAGGCGAAGCAGGAGCTGGGTTGGCAGCCGAAGATAAAGTTCAGGGACCTGGTCAAGATCATGGTCGACCTGGATATGGAGGCGAGGGGGCTCACGCCGCCCGGCGAGGGCAAGAATGTCCTGGCGGCCAATGTCGTGTGGTGCACTGACCGGGCGCTGATTGACCCGAGGACAAAGGGGATCGGGATTTGAGCAATCTGGCCGGCAAGAGAGTGGTGGTGACGGGTGGTGCGGGGTTTCTGGGCAGGCATATTGTCCGTAAGCTGGAAGACCACCGGTGCCGCGAGATATTCATTCCCCGCAGCCAGGACTACGACCTGGTGCGGATGGAGGCTGTTAAGAGGCTCTACGTGGATGCCCGCCCTGATGTCATGGTGCATCTCGCGGCGAGGGTCGGGGGCATCGGTGCGAACATGCGGAACCCCGGCAGCTTCTTCTACGAGAACCTGATGATGGGGGTGCAGTTGATGGAGCAGGGGCGGCTTCACGGCATTGAGAAGTTTGTGGCTATAGGGACCATCTGCGCCTACCCGAAGTTCACGCCCGTGCCGTTCAGGGAAGACGATATCTGGAACGGCTATCCGGAGGAGACCAACGCTCCTTACGGTCTCGCTAAGAAGATGCTACTTGTGCAGTCGCAGGCATACCGGCAGCAGTACGGCTTCAACGCGATATACCTCTTGCTGGTGAACCTGTATGGTCCCGGCGACAACTTCGACCCCGAGTACTCGCACGTCATCCCCGCGCTGATCAAAAAGGTCTTCGATGCGAAGGAGCTCGGCGAGAAAAGTATCGTTGCCTGGGGCACTGGCCAGGCTTCGCGGGAGTTCCTCTACGTGGAGAACGCTGCTGAGGGCATAGTGCTCGCGACGGAGAAGTACAACAAGCCCGACCCGGTGAACCTGGGCGCCGGTTTCGAGATCACGATAAGGGAGCTTGCCGAGCTTATCTGCGCGCTTGCTGGCTTCGACGGTAAAATAAAGTGGGACACCTCCAAGCCGGATGGTCAGCCTAGGCGCTGTCTGGACACCAACCGAGCGAAAAAGGAATTCGGCTTTGTAGCCAGAACCGACCTCCAAGAAGGTTTAAAGAGAACGATTGAGTGGTATAGCAATGAAGGAAGGCAAAAGCCGATCCAAGGATAGCCAAACTCGAATGATTATGCGCTGTCCAACATTATCAGAACTTCCGATGCCTCCTAGAGAGAAAAGGGGCTGGCCCTGGACGGAGGAAACTCCCCGGCTACCTGACTCCATGCCCGATGGGACTCCCTGGCCCAGGGTCAGCATAGTTACACCGAGCTACAACCAAGGACGGTTCATCGAGGAGACGATCCGGTCTGTCCTGCTTCAGGGCTACCCCAACCTGGAATACATAATCATAGACAACAGCTCCGTCGATAACTCTGTCGAAATAATCAGGAAATACGAGAAGTGGCTGACCTACTGGGTCTCGGAGCCTGACAAGGCACGGAGCCAGGCCATAAACAAAGGCTTCGAAAAAGCCACCGGCGAAATTTATGCATGGCTGAACTCAGATGACTACCTTCTAAAAGATGCTCTAAAGAATGTGGCTCATGCATATCGGGCATCACCGAAGGCTGGCGCGTGGTGTGGTGACAGTCTATTTGTCACCGTAGACGGGAAGAAGACTGGGGTACGCCAGCCACCAGACCATCTGGATGTGGAGACTATTGCAGCTCCGATGGGAGAGAATATATGTCTCATAGTAGAGCACGCATAGACAATTCTCTGGCAGAAATCAGAGCCTCCGGACCTTTCAGTGAGCGGGAAATCTATCTACTGCGGGAGGTTGTGAGGGTCCTGGACGAGTTGGGCGTCGCCTGTTGGTTGGACCAGGGCGCGCTGCTCGGCATTTTCCGGGACGGCAGGTTTATACCGTGGGATGCCGATATTGACCTCAGTGTCTGGGATGAAGACGTTCGTGAGGTAGAACCGCTTCTGCGTAAGCGACTCTCGTCGTTGGAAAAAGCCAGGGTTGATTCAACTTTCTATGTGTTCAGAGTAAATTCAGCCCCTCCCCATCAATACCTCCCTGTGTCTATCCACCGACACTTCCGCCGTGGACGAGAGGCGGTCAAGTGGATGAAGAGAGCTCCTAGTGTGAGGTCCTTCCGCGGGCTTGTTTATCGGGCGGTCCTGTCACTGGGAAGATTGCTGGTTATGAAACCAGGAGAAAGGGCTCTGGGCTATGGCATGCAGACAGGTGCATCACGCCCAAGGAGATTGGTTTCTCGTATGACCAGGGTTGTGGGAAGAACCCTCCTCTGGGTCAGGGCCAGCATCGGGATCCGCCTTGGCGAGTACCTGCAAGACACCTGTGAAATGAGCGCGGACGCCAGATACTTCAAATGCCTGCGCCCTGTGATTCTGGGAGACCTGCGGCTGGCGGCCCCGGCGGACACCGAGGCTTATCTCGAATTGAAGTATGGTCCTGATTGGCGAACACCCAGGCAGGAGTGGAAATACTGGGAGGAAGACGGGGCCGTCACGCGAGCTTAGGCTCGAATGTCCTCGACTGCGTGGTATAGTTGCCAGGTGGCCACTTTTTGTGTATCCTTATTATAAACTACCCATAATAAGCTATAGGAGATTCCTCAGATGAAGACTGTTTATGTCGCCTTGAGCGCCGACTTGATTCACCCCGGTCATCTGAATATCATCAACGAGGCTCGAAAACATGGCAGGGTCATAGTGGGACTACTGACCGACCGGGCTATTGCTAGCTACAAGCGGCTGCCTTTTCTGTCCTACGAACAGCGCAAGATCGTCGTGGAGAATATCAAAGGGGTGGCAGAAGTTATTCCTCAGGAGACACTTGATTATGTCCCCAATCTGAGAAAGATAAAGCCGGATGTCGTTGTTCACGGTGACGACTGGAGAACCGGGGTTCAGAAAGAAACCAGGGAACGGGTTATTCAAACCCTTCGTGAATGGGGAGGGCAACTGATAGAGCCGAAATATACCGAGGGAATATCATCCACTCTCCTGCATGCCGAGTTGAAGAAAATCGGCACCACGCCTGAAGACAGGCTGGCAAGGCTAAGAAGACTCCTGGAGGTGAAAGACCTGGTTCGCATAATTGAAGCCCACAATGGACTAACCGCGTTGATTATTGAGAACACTACGGTAACAACCAATACTTCAACCAAGGAATTTGATGGTATCTGGCTGAGCAGCCTGACAGACTCAGCAGCAAAAGGAAGACCTGATACCGGCTTTGTTGACCTGACCTCGCGACTGAATACACTTAGCGATATACTGGAGGTGACTACAAAACCCATAATTTACGACGGTGATTCGGGCGGATTTGCAGAACACTTCAAGCTGATGGTGAGAACACTGGAGAGAGAAGGGATTTCGGCAGTAATAATCGAGGACAAAATAGGACTGAAAGAGAGTTCACTCATTGAGGATGAGGAGGAGGTCGAGCAAATGCAAGATAGCGTCGAGAATTTCTGCGCCAAGATACATGCGGGCAAAAGCGCCCAATTAACTGATGACTTCATGATTATCGCCAGAATTGAAAGCCTGATATTGAAACGAGGAATGGAAGATGCCATAAATAGAGCAAAGGCCTATATTGATGCTGGCGCCGATGGTATCATGATTCATAGCAAGAAGAAAACCCCTGACGAGATTTTTGCATTCTGTAAGGAATACCAGCTATTTGACCGCAGGGTACCGTTAGTTGCTGTACCTACTACATACTGCCAGGTAACCGAGTCAGAGTTGCTACAAGCCGGTGTGAGAATTGTGATATACGCCAACCAGTTGATGAGAGCCGCCTATCCCGCTATGGTAGAAGCGGCGCGGTCTATCCTGGAGAATGAGCGGGCATTTGAATGTGACGAAATGTGCCTGCCCATCCCCGAGATATTATCATTAATAAAAGGCCAGCGATAAACATGAAACCAGGGACATTTGTGACTACCCTGGAAGATGCCGGTTTTTCGCCGTTCACGGGGATACCTTGTTCCGTACTCAACCCCCTGCTGGACTATATTGCTCACAGTAATGACCCCACACGCAACTACCTTTGTTCCTCTGAGGGCGACGCGATGGGATTAGCAGCGGGATTTTCGCTTTCCGGGCGCCTGCCTGTCGTTTACATGCAAAACGACGGCTATGGCAATGCCGTTAATCCCCTCTCCTCATTGCACCTGTTGTATAAATTACCCGTCTTGCTCCTGATCTCATGGAGAGGCGAGCCCGGAGTGAAAGACGCCCCGCAGCACACTGTAATGGGGAAGGCAATATTACCCTTACTGGACACCTTTGAAATACCCTATGTTGTTCTTGATGATGACGAGAGAAATTTGAAAAACAGCGTGGCCAAGGCAAAGACTCACTGCGTGACAGAGTCAAAGCCTTTTGCATTCGTTATAAGAAAGGGATATTTTGACCGGCACAATACCGGCGTATCTCAATCGAATACTGTGCCCAACAGGCGCCTGGATTACATACGTCTGCTTTCAGCAAAGCTGCAGTCCAATGATGTCCTCCTGGGCACGACAGGTTTCTCAGGCAGGGAGATGTACCAGACCATCACTCACAGCGGGAAGTTTTATATGATGGGCTCGATGGGATGCCTGGCATCGCTAGGTTTGGCAATTGCGCTGGAGCAACCGGAAAAGAGGATTATCTTGCTGGATGGTGATGGCGCCATCCTGATGAAGATGGGGGCTCTAGCAACGGTGGGATACCATCGTCCTGGCAACCTGATTCACATATGTTTTGACAATCGCTCATACGAGTCAACGGGAGGGCAACCTACTTTGTCCACCACCGTCAATCTCCTCGCCGTAGCTAAAGCCTGCGGCTACCCGACTGTAAATAATATCAAGACGACTGGCGAGTTTGAAGCAATTTTGAATAACGCGGCAAAATATCCGAAGCCGCTTTTTATTCATATTGAGGTGAGTCCCGGTACAGAAGAGAGACTAGCGAGACCACCAACCTCGCCTGAAGAAATGAGAGACTGCCTTAGAGCGTTCCTGCAATGAAATGGCAATACTGTAACCCTGTCCATATTGTCTTTACCCGAGCTTTCCACCAGGCTTTGGCGGAGCTTATTGGCAACAAGAAAAACGTCCTGGTCATGTGTTCAGAACGTTTTCGCCTTAGCCACGACTTTGCCCGGCTAAAGAACAACCTGACGGATTTCCAGTGCTTCACCAATATTGAGAATAACCCGTCTTATGAGAGCCACCAGAAGGCAATAGGCTTTGCCACAAGTGCTGCGCCGGAGGTGATTGTTGCCATTGGGGGAGGGTCGGTCATTGATACAGCCAAAGTTGCTCGGATGGCACTATACAGTTCCTGCCGCAATATTCAAGACTTGTTTGCTTCTCAAAAAGAGCCAATAAAAAAGGCTCTATTCATCGCTATTCCCACAACCCACGGGTCCGGCAGCGAGCTTACTATGTGGGCAACTATATGGGACAAGGTCAAAAAGACAAAATACTCCTTACAAAATCCACTGAATTACCCCGACCATGCCATATATGATGTCAATTTGGTCGCCTCTTTGCCGATTACAGTCTCCATATCATCTACTTTTGACGCATTGTCCCACGCCTGGGAAGCATTATGGAACAAGAACGCTAATCCTGTATCAAGCCATCTTGCCATTGAAGCCATCCGGCGAATAGCCGCGGCTCTAGATAAACTCGTGGTACCGATGTCATCGGAAACGAGAGAGAATCTTCTCATGGCATCTATGTATGCGGGACTTGCTTTCTCTAACACCAAAACCGCCGCAGCACATTCCATAAGCTATCCCTTAACAGCATATTTCAATATACCGCACGGAATTGCCTGTTCAATGCCACTGCACTCGCTGGCAAAGATAAACTTCCGCCACATGCAAAACGAACTACCATATATATTTTCGCGAATTCAACTTGGTAGTTTCGAGGAACTCTGGGAACGAATGCAAAAGACGACAAGAGGGAAAGTCCCATTGTCTCTCCATGAGTATGGTATTAACAAGGAAGATTTGGAGATGTTGGCGGATCTAGGGTTTTCCAAGGGTAGAATGGAAAATAATATCGCTGTCCTGAGCCGCCAAGAAGTGCTCAACATACTGAAGGACGTTTTTTGAGTTTGTTGGGTTTGTTGTGCTGGGGAGTTGCCTGGATCGTGGCACTTGCCCGATGTATTTTTACTCAGGACTCACCGAAGTCAAGATACTCAAAAATCTTCACAGCAGGCAAAGTCATATTTCTCATCCCTATTCTGGCATCAGATTCATGAACCAGTTCATAGCTGTTCAACTCTTCAAGAGGCACGATCGTAGCAAAAGGATTATGCCCCACTATTCCGTAATTTCCCGATGTCTGAGCTGCGACATAAGCTCGAGCATCTTCATAGCTGGAGAAATATTTAGGTTCTCCAATAATATTCCTATATCGTATCTCGGATAGTGCCGTTCTGTAGACTGATTCACCACTCCACGGGATAACTACTGTGGAACCTTCCGAAGGAGCCGCCGCTTGGCCATTGAAATTATAAAGTCTGACTGCAATTGACCTGTAATAAGTGGGATAATAAAGCAAATAGAGCGCTTGCGGGTCTCCGCCGGTTACTTGCGGTGGTACGCCATAATATTGCTGAAACATGCTTACGTTTTCGCCAGTCCACTCCACCATGGCATAGAACTTTGTAGTCGGCATCGTGTGGTCAATCACCACATACTTCGAACCTAACTCGTACCTGTCGATTAATTCGTTGACTGAGTCTTCATCCTGGGCAGTGAAGAACTGGCCGGCCCGGGCAGCTCCGGCCTGCATTGGATTGGAATTGGGTATGCGACGGGAAATCTGCATTATGAAATAGCCATAGTCCCACCAGGACATCACGCCGTAGGCGGTCTCGGGATATTCGAAATCAGCCCTCGGTGGATATATCTCATAATAGAAATCGGGGTCATCGAAAGGTTCGGGACTGTTATCCCTTAGCCACAGAAGCGAGCTATGCCACCCTTGTTCCAACATTTGGCCCATAAGAAACGGGCTGCTGGAAAATGTTGTCGCCTTACCAATATTTGGGAAAAAGATTAGGAAAAAGATGGCTATTCCAACAACGATGACCCTCACCCAGACACCCCGGGGCTGCATAAATGTTCTTGGCTTCCCTTTTTCCTTGATTTTCTTTTTCCTCTTCGTGAATTTCTTGACTGCTTCCGCTACTTTCTTAGGCTTAACCAGCAGTTTGCTTAAGCCAGCAATGTCCATCATTTTCCAGGAGAAATACCCTGTGAGCAAGGCAGCATTTACGGCATAGTAGTAACCGAAACGACGCTGCCCCAGGACTGCTATCAACATTATTATGCTCCATACCAGGAACAAGGTTTTGTCGGCACTTTTTTCCTTAATAACAAGATAGATAAGCATGGCCAAGGAAATAAATGAGATGAAAAAGGAGGTGGTGAAGGTACCCCAGGCCAGCTGCAGGGTGAATTCACCAGTGGGGGAAAGAAGAGGTTGCACCTCCATAATAGTCAGCCTGGCACCGCCCGGGACGAAGATGTTGAATTGGCGGAACATATACTCAAGCAGAGAGGGATTGATGGCATGCAAAGCGGCTAACCCTATCCCAGCCAATCCCAGCAAGGCCACGGGATAGTAAACGGGCTTCCAAGCCCTGCCCGCCATGAGCCGTGAGATGACGCTCAAGGCTATGGGCAGCGTTATGGCCACTAGCAGAGCTACACGATATGTAATTTCTCGGCTGCTTCCACCCAATATGGGTAGAAGCATGAGGAAGGCAATAAGGAAAAGAGGAGTGCCGACAATGCATAGATAGTCAGTTGATTTGTGCCTCAAGTGGTCCACGATGAATTGAATCACCAGGTAAACAAATACAATGAAAATGAACAGCAGCCCACCTATCCAGGTAAGCAGATACATACCCATGAAGATGCCAGCCAGCAGGGCATAAACGAGAGGCCTGGTGATAGTTGGCCAGTCTCTGCGTAGAATATGGCCGAAGGAAATCTCTCTTTCTCGAGCTCGTTTAATAGCCATTATTAGAAAGAGTATGCACACGGTACTGAACAAAGTCTCAGCTACATGATGGTCGGTAAAGCCGAGCAGGGAACGATGCAGAAACTCGCCAGGCAAGATGACAACCAGGGCGGCTGCTATTACGCCCACCCAGCGGTTGAACAGTTTCTTGCCGATAAAGTATACCGGGATAAGCGTCAGAGTGCCCAGAATAGCAGGCATGTAAGTGCTCACCACCTCGATGGTATGCGGCGTCGGTGGTCCCCGGCTGACAAGCAGGGTAATGCCAGCGACAAGCCAGGCAAAGAATGGCCGGGTAAGTCCAGTCCCACCATCGGGGTAGAGCACATAGGGGCCAAAGGAATTGAAGCGGGGAAAGTTATGAACCATATTCTCTATATGACGCACGTAATAATAGGCATCAGTCTCCCGGAACCAGACCAAACCATCGACGAAAACATGGTCATAAGGCAGGTATATGCGTATATACAGCGAGATGCCACAGAGGACTGCTATGATTATGCCCACTATAGCTGCTGGGGGAAGCCTTCGTTTCTGTCCTGAATTTTGCTCGCTCACTTAAAATTCCGGCAAGGCAAATATCTTGTTAGCTGATTATCTTCTCTATTATAAACTTGCCGCGCTGTATATTACAATACATCACATCATAACCTGACATCATAACCTGTCAGTGCCCCGAAGCAAAGATTGTTTGATAACACCCTTTCGTCATTCTTTGCCCCGACATGTCGGGGCAAAGAATCTCAGGCTGCCCAGGACAGGTTCCACAAAGAATCCCTCAGATTCTTCGTCGTCCCTATGTATCGGGACTCCTCAGAATGACATTGCTAAACGCTCTCGCTGAGGCGGCCTGTTGAACCAGAAGCCAGATTTAATCTATAATTGCGCAATGCGAACTTATCGCGCTGTCAATTTAAATGTCCTGTGGTTTTTAATAGCTCTAAATGTCGTAATCTTCATAATCGAGTTAGTGATTGGTGGGGAGCCCATCAATGAAGTTGTCGACTTTCTTGGCTTGACACCAGACGAGCTCTTGCAGCAACCCTGGACCATCATAAGCAGCATGTTTGTCCACGGCAGCGTTTGGCACATACTATTCAATATGATAAGCCTGTATTTTCTGGGGAGCTTCTTCATCCGGGCAACGGGAGAGAAAAGTTTCCTGGCAGTATTTTTCCTCGGAGGGTTGGCGGGGAATATTCTCTTCGCCCTTCTCGCTAACCCATTCTCAACAGGGATAGGAGCCTCTGGAGCTGTTTTCGCCCTTGGTGGAGCGCTGGCAGTAATGGTCCCCAGAGTGCCAGTCTTTATATTTTTCATCCCTGTCCCCATACCACTCTGGGTAGCAATCCTAATCCTCTTCCTATTTTCTTTCCTTCCCAGGATAGCCTGGCAAGCCCACCTGGGCGGTTTATTGCTGGGGCTCATAGCAGGCCTCATTCTTAGGAAAAGAAGGCGAATCTATTATTTTTGACCCTTGAAATAGGCTCCCTAAAAATGCAGTTGCCCAATAAATTGGGCAACCGGACCCCGATGCAATCGGGGCAACCACAGAAATCTGGATATGAAAGGCTTCGTAGGGCGGCGATTTATTCCCCGCCAAAAAGAGGCGGCATATAAAATGCCGCCCTACAAAAATGCCCAAAATTGAACAGAAAGTCAAGATTGAAGAGCATCATTGATTAAAAGATGCAAATAAAAGAGATCCGATTGAAAGCCGATGGACTCGAGCTTGCCGGCGAGCTTCATATTCCATCGAAGGACAAGGTTCACCCTGCCCTGTGCATCTGCCATGGCATTCCCGCTGTTCCCCCCGACCCCACCGACAGGGGATATACTCTGCTGGCACAGCGCTTCTGCCATGCCGGCTTCATCACCTTAATCTTTAACTTCCGGGGAACGGGAAGGAGCGAAGGTAACCTGGACATCCTGGGCTGGAGTCGAGATTTACAGGCTGCTCTTGATTCCCTTTACCACCAGAAGGAAGTGGATAAAGCCCGTTTCTGCTTGCTGGGATTCAGCGGAGGGGCAGCGGTTTCCGTTTATACCGCCGCCCATGACCCTAGGGTATCTTTGGTGGCGACCTGTGCCTGCCCTGCGGATTTCCGCTCTCTCACTCAAAAAGAAACGACTCCGGACACCATCCAACGGTTTCGCCAAATCGGGGCAATCAGAGATAAAGATTTTCCACCCTCAATGGAGGAATGGGAAAGAGGATTTGAGACCGTAACTCCAATCAAGTGGATCGATAGAATTTCCCCCCGCCCTTTGCTTTTGGTTCATGGAGATGCCGACGAATTAATACCCCTGGAGCATGCACATAAGCTCTATGAGAAAGCCAAAGAGCCCAAAGAGTTAAAAATAATGCCTGGTGCCAAGCACAAAATGCGCCTGGAACCAGCAGCAATGGATTTTGTTCTGGACTGGCTAAATGCGAGGTGCTAAACCGGAAGAGCATTTTCAGTATTTGCAACAGCCTTCGAATAATGCTCTCAGTAGTAGTATAATGGAAGTAACAAGTTGCGACAAATAGTTTGACGCTATGAAATCATTGAAGCCTTTATCTGAACTTATCTCCTTGGCAGGAAAGAGAGCCTTGATTACTGGTTCTGCCGTTGGTATTGGCAGGGCAATGGCCTACAGGTTTGCAGAAGCGGGTGCGGATTTAGATCTCGTAGATATGAACATCAAAGGGCTGGGACTCGTAAAAAAGGAGCTTTCACGGTTCGAGTCGGAAATAGACATTCATAAAGTGGATCTTTCCAAGGAAGAGGAAATAGACGCTCTATGGGAAGAACTAAGTGGAAAAGAGCCTGACATACTGGTAAATAATGCCGGAATATACCCTTTCAAGAATTTCCTTGAAGTAGATGATGCCTTCCTCAACAAGGTACTGGCTATAAATTTAAAGTCAGCTCTTTTGATGTGCCAGTATATGATAAGGAGAAGATTAAAGAGGGGAGGGGTGATTATAAATATCGGCTCTATTGAAGCCATCCTGCCTTTCGCAGAAGATCTGATTCCCTATGACATTAGCAAGATAGGAGTCATCGCCCTCACAAGGGCTCTGGCCAAACAGTACGGCAAAAATGGTTTCAGGATAAATGTCATTATACCCGGAGGCATAACGACTCCTGGAACCAAGGCTGTTGCCAAAGAACTTTTCCGCTTTAAAGTAGGCCTCATAAAAACAGGCGTACAATTTGCCACAAGATTGCCTCTAAGAAGGAGGGGACAGCCAGATGAAGTGGCCCGTATCGCTTTAGTTCTTGCCAGCGATTTGTCCAGTTATGTTCACGGAGCACTTATACCTGTTGATGGAGGGTTTTTGTCTGCTTAGCGGGGCAATCCTTGCCCCTAGAAATTCAATATTAAGTTTCTCTAAGCAGAAATCTGGAGGAGTGTCTCAAAGCATGAGCCTGCGATGCCGGAGTGTGAGGAGATGTCCAGTGCTATTCCCCTTTCAAGAAAGTATATGTTCTTTGGCCTTTTCTCGATAGCCTGAACAACCCGCCATTTGTTACCTCAGCCACTATTTCCTTTTCCTTCATATGGCGGTCACTGAAGGATAGGATTCCACCTGGTTTCAATACTCGATTTAACTCCTTTAATACCGCCTCTGGGGCACTCAAGTGGTGAAAGGCATCGTACAATAGAACCGCATCTAAGGCGTTATCCGGCAACCCGGTTTGGCAATCAGAAAGAATGGTTTCCACGTTTGCCAGTTGCTTTTTTGAGGCTATATCCTTAACTTTCTGAATTGCCAGCGGATGGATATCCAGGGCATAAATCTTCCCCGACTCGCCTACCAGTTCTGCCAGGGGGATTATGTAACTGCCAGGTCCACAGCCATAATCGAGCACATAGAAGCCCGGCTTTATCCCCACCTCTTTTAAGATATTCTTGCGGGGTAAGAATAAATCGCGAAATTTGTAGCCAACCGACATGAATTGAAAATCAAAATTGGACATTGGTTTATCCATAACAGTTGCCTCCTTCCCTTTTAAGAGGCAATTTTTGTGCAACGCTTATCAATTTTTGACATTTCGCCGTAGCATGCTCGCAAATGTAAAATATGGGCTTCATATCCTGAGTGACCAACGGGGCGGAGCATATACACGCTGTTATGCGATGGTGCAAGCAATTACTTTTCGGCAATAACCAGCATTTCAAAATCTTCTGTTGTAAGTTTATCACCCCTTGAAAAGGCTCCCAGTTTTGCACCATTAATCTCAATCTTTTTAAATCCAAGCGATTTTAATAACCATGTTATTTCAGAAGGTACATAATATCTTTCATTACACTCTAGTTCTTTAATATTTCCAAAATCATCTTTAACGGCAGTAATATTAAAATCCCTAAAAGTCATTAAGTCGAAGGTGTGATTTTTATATGTCGCATTCTCTTCACCTGTCGTTTCCGCAAAAAATTCCTCAACTGAATTAAATAAAGGAAACAGCCCATTGAGTGTAGTAAATATGACTTTACCTGGAGATTTTAAGACTTTATATACATTTTTTAGTATTTCATAATTCATTTCATCGGTTTCCATCAATGGGAAAGCCCCTTCACAGATCATGATTGCCAGATCAAATTCATTCTTAAATGGCAATCTCCTTGCATCATATTTCTGAAAATCGATATGCAGGTTTTGCGCTTTTGCCTTTTCTTTTGCTCGCTCCAGAAGTGATTCTGACAAATCAATTCCCGTAACCCTATATCCCCTTTTTGTTAATTCAATCGAATGTCTGCCGGTTCCACATCCGATGTCAACAATTGCTAGCGACTTATCATAAGCAATTTCTTTTTCAATGAAATCACACTCGCCAACCGTACCTTGTGTGAAGCTTTCATTATCATACTTTTTACCATAATCCTCGAATAGAGATTCATACCACTGCTTCATCTTTATCCCTCTTTCGCCCGGCTTACCCTTCCACAAAACCCCATATGCCCGAAATGAATTCGGATATACTTCTTCTGGTCCAATCTTTCAATCAGCTATAGCCCCGCTTTCGAAATCAAATCCAATGGGCTGCTTATTTAGCTTGTTGTAACCGAAGTCAGCCCTTTGCCTTCCCGGCCTGTTTTATCAGCCAGTACTCAATGCTGTCGGCCAGGGCCAGCCAGCTAGCTTCGATAATGTTAGTGGAGCTGCCTACTGTCCGCCAGTTTTCTCTGCCGTCGCTAGATTCAATCAGCACCCTGACCTGGGCTGCCGTGCCTGCGGTTTCTTCCAGAATGCGTACCTTATAATCAATAAGCTTAATAGCAGACAAGTCAGGATAGAATTGGAGGAGAGCTTTACGCAGAGCCTGGTCGAGGGCATTGACCGGGCCATCGCCCTCAGCAGCCGTATGCACTACCCTGTTATCCACCTTGACCTTGATAGTGGCCTCGGATAACGGCTCTTCTTGATTTCCTCTGGTAGGCGGGCGGCGGCGTTTCTCCACCACAATCATAAAGTCAACCAGCTCAAAAGGTGGCTGATAGTCCGGCTGAGCCCTACGGAGCAAGAGGTCGAAGGACGCCTCGGCAACATCGTATTGAAAACCCTGGTTTTCTAATAGCTTAATTTGGTTCAGCACTTCCTCGATTTTCTTGCCTTCAGGGATAGGTAGTCCACGCTCCTTAGCTTTAAAGATAATACTTCCCTTCCCTGCTAGCTCAGAAATGACAACGCGAGGGTGGTTGCCCACTAAATTCGGATTTATGTGCTGGTAGCTATCTCCCCATTTCATTAAGCCTGATACGTGAATCCCACCCTTATGGGTGAAGGCATCATCACCCACATAGGGAAGCCGGCCATAATGAGGCATGTTAGCTAGTTCGGATACATAGCGAGAGACCTCGCTGAGCTTGCTTAGCTGTTGGTCAGTAACACAGTCAATGCCCATCTTAAGTTTCAAAGTTGGTATGATAGAACAGAGATTGGCATTGCCACAGCGCTCGCCATAGCCATTCATTGTACCTTGAACCTGAATAACCCCCGCTTTCACAGCAGCCAGGGAGTTAGCTACGGCAAGCTCGGCATCATTATGAGTGTGAATGCCCAAAGGAACAACGCTTGCCTTTTGAACAGCTTTAATAGCCTCCACTACCTGTTGTGGAAGGCTGCCGCCATTGGTATCGCAAAGAACTACGCATTCCGCACCGGCCTTAGCCGCTGTCGCCACCGCCTGCAAAGCATATTCAGGATTACCTTTATATCCATCAAAAAAGTGCTCGGCGTCGAAGAAAACCCTTAGCCCTTTTAACCTAAGGTAACTTACAGAATCTGTAATCATGTTGAGGTTTTCTTCCAGTGTTGTCTCCAGAACCTGGGTTACCTGCTTGTCCCAGGCTTTTCCTACGAGAGCGACCACACGGGTTTTGGCCTCAAGTAGCGCCTGGAGATTAGTGTCCTCTTCCGCCCGAGAACCTGCACGTCTGGTGCTGCCAAAGGCAACCAAGGTAGAATGCGATAAATTCAAATTCCGGGCTTTGGCAAAGAACTCAGTATCTTTAGGATTTGAGCCTGGCCAGCCGCCCTCGACGAAGTCAATGCCCAGCTCATCTAGCTTCTGGCAAATCTTCAGTTTATCCTCAACGGAAAAAGAAATGCCTTCCTGCTGGGCACCATCCCTCAGGGTAGTATCATAAAGTTGCACCGTTGACATGAAAATTTCTCTTAACCTTTCACTTTTTGCGCAATCAAATCACCCATCTCCTTCGTTCCCACTCGAACCTTACCCTCTGACATTATATCGTAAGTCCTGTAGCCTTGCTCTAGAACAGCAAGGACAGCATTTTCCACAGCCTGAGCCTCAGCTTCCAGTGCAAAGGAATAGCGAAGCATCATAGCAGCGCTCAAGATAGTGGCAATAGGGTTAGCCAGGTCTTGCCCGGCTCGACTGGGAGCGCTGCCATGAATCGGCTCATACATGCCAAAGGTTCTTCCCCTAGGAATTCCTGCTAAACTAGCCGAAGGGAGCATGCCCATAGAGCCAGCCAGCATGGAAGCCTCGTCGGTCAGGATGTCGCCAAACATATTTTCCGTGACCAGAACATCAAATTCGCTCGGACGTTGAATAATTCTCATAGCACAGGCATCAATAAGCATGTGTTGAAGCTCAACATCGGGGTAATCGGCAGAAACTTCCTTGGCAATCTGTCGCCATAACCGGGATGATTGGAGGACATTGGCTTTATCCACCGAGGCCAGCTTCTTACGGCGGTTCCGGGCTAACTCAAAGCCCACCTTTAATATGCGCTCAATCTCCACCTCGGAATAAGCCAGGGTATCAACTGCCTGCCTTCCCACCGGAGTTTGCCACTGTTTCTTGGGCTGACCAAAGTAAAGTCCGCCGGTGAGCTCTCTAACCACCACCAGGTCAACCCCCCTCACTACCTCTGGCTTTAGGTTAGTAGAATCTACCAGCATAGGAAAAACTTTCACAGGGCGCAAATTAGCAAACAACTCCAACTCTTTGCGTAAAGCCAATAGTCCGTCTTCAGGATGGATTTTGGCTTGAGGGTCATCCCATTTAGAACCGCCAACTGCACCAAGCAGCACCGCATCACATTGTTTACACATCTCCAAAGTCTCATCGCTAAGGGCTGTTCCCAGGGCGTCTATAGCAACGCCGCCTATGAGACCATCATGGAGATGAAAGCTGTGCCCGAATTTCTCACCCACGGCCTGCAAAACCTTTAGCGCCTCGGCTATTACCTCAGGACCAACACCATCACCTGGTAAAACCGCTATATCAAATTCCATACAATGCACCTCTCATTCTTCGCTGTTTATCATGGGAACCGCGCTCATTATGACAAGTGTTAAGTTCATCACAAAAGCCTCTCGTTTTCACCTAACAAAATAATATTGTCAGCTACCGCATCATATAAATCGCCCAGCGTGAATATGATGATTTGATAATCCGCGGCCAGCTTTTTGAAAAAGTTCAGCGTGTTAGCCAGACGGACAGAGTCAAAATTAACAAAAGGGTCATCCAATATCAAAGGCGGCTTCTTATCGCCAAATATCAACTCCGCCAGGGCGAGCCGAAATGCTAGATAGAACTCATCAATCGCCCCGCCACTTAATTCCTCGGGCCTAGCCCAGTCTCCTTTCTCATCTGAATATACCCAGAACTCCAGGGCTTCTTTGTTAACTCTTACTTGCCTGTATTTGCCATTGGTGAAGATGGCCAGATATCTCTGAATTTCGTTCTCCAGGGCTTCTTCGGCTGACGAAAGCACCTCGGTTCTCGCCTGTGCCATAAAATCCCTGGTTAATTCGTAAACACTCATCTTTTTCTCTTCACGTTTCAACTGTTGCCGAAGATTCTCCAATTCCTCTTCCAGTCCAATTTGAGTTTCTATATCAAACCTTGCCTGTTCAATGATTACCTCACAACGCCTTTTCTGGTTCTCAAGAGCGATTTTCCTGGCCTCCAAAATCTGGATTTTCTTTTCCAATTCAATGTATTCCTCCGGGCTCAGGCGCGTCTCTATCAAGTCCTCGGTAAGTTTCGCCTGCTCAACCGCTAAGTTTCTGGCTCTTTCCAGCCTTTGCTGCTCAATATCTTGAGTCGTCCTACCACTCAGGATTCCCTCTAAGCGGTATTTCGCTCCCTCTTTTTGTTCAAGCCAATGATAGAAGCTCTTTTCCTTGTCATTGAACTCGGCAGATGTTTTGCACCTGGCCCTGGCCAGCAGTTCTTGTTCGTCCCTGCCGAGTTCATTAAGGGACTCCTTCATCCTTTGGATACGCTCTGCAACGCCCGAAATGCCGGCCCTCTCTCGAATGAGAGAAATTCTGGCCCGTATAGTGACGACCAGAGAAGCGGCCCCCATCACAACCAAGCTCAACAGGTAGAGGGAACCAACCAGAGTTCCGATTATCCCGCCTGCGAGAATTGCTATGGCAGCGGCTATACCCTTCTCTGAACTAAGCAATCTGACAGATTTTCTCGTATCCAGCCTTTCCTGTGCTTCAGCAAGTTCCTTCTGCCGCTCAGTCAGGTCCTTCTCGATATCCTTACGTCTGTTCTCAATCCCGTCCAACTCACGTCTGAATTTTACAACTTGTTGCTTATCTGCAAGGCCGTCGCTAGCTCTGAGCGCTTCGTCGGCCTTCCTGAACTCCTCTTCCAGGCTCTTTATTTTGCCAAGTAGTTCTTCCGTGCTGTTGTAATCTTTGGTCAACCTTGCGATGACGGACTCAATATCCTTACGCTGCTTGTTCTTCTCGAGCAATACCCTGGCACTTTCATATTGACCGTTGACCTCAGCCAGTTGTTTGCTTACTTCCACTAGCTGGATCTTTTGAGCTTCCACTCTGGAGACTTCGCTCCTGACCTCATCATGTCGCTGCGAAGTTTCCTGTAGTTTATTCTTGAGATTGGCCAGTGTGCCGGGGTTTTTCGACAGTTTATCCAATCCTCTCTTCATATCAGCCATTTTGTTATCCAGTTTCTCTATCACCTGCGAGGCAAGGGTACTTTCCTTACCTCCGCTCACAACTTCCTCCAGGCTGGCAGTAATTTCCTTCTCACCCGACGAGATCTCAGTTACCTGTGATTGCCGAATACAAGACGAGGATAAGAAAAGCTTGTCAGATTTGGTTCCCAGTAGCTCAGCCATTTTCTCTGAAACCTCTTTGAATGTATCAAGTCCTTCCCGACCTTCATCCTCAATAAGCCTGACAGTCCCTCTGTCAAAATCCTTCTCCAGTAAACATCTATTCCCTTTCTCCTCAAACCCAAGGCTGGTTTGATATTGCCTGGTTGAGCCCCAGGAAACATACTCCCTGATCTCCTTTGAAGTGCTCTTAGGATTATAGAAAAGGGCAGCAATAATACCCTCAAGTAAAGTGGACTTCCCCATTTCATTCAAGGGTCCTTTGACCACATTTATTCCGGGGCTGAACTGAGCCTGGAAATCAACGAGTCTCTTGAAGTTTTTGAGCTCGATCCTCTTCAACCTCATTATAAGACTTCCTTCCCATCCAGAAGGGCTATGCCATACTGAAGAGCATTTTCAGCAATTTCTCTCGCTTCACCTTCCGAGTTCTCCATTTGCCTCTTCATTAATTCAACAAATCTATTCCGAATTAATCGCCCTTCATCCACTGAGATTTCCTCCGACCGGGCATGAGATTCATCCATAACATCAAGACGGAAAAACTTCTCTCCCAATTCGGCTTCCAATTCTTCAGGATTTACTATAAGTTCGGCATCGCGAAGCCCCCTGAGAGTGACTTTTCTGATCAAATTCTGATTTGTCCCCTCGGAGATTCTCGTTTTTAGCGCCGCCAGTTCTTGTATTTCGCTCATATCTATCTCTACTTCGTCATAGTCGCGAAGTCCAAGCTTTATGGGTTCGACCTTAACCCCACCCGAGTCCGAAAGGCTAACTAGAAGCACAGCACCTTTCTCCCTCTGGTCAGGTATCCACTCCGGCGGGCCAGAATACCAGGCTACAGGCTCTTCTGAACACCCATAGAGCCGGTGCCAGTGCCCCAGCGCCAGGTAATTCATTCCACTGGCTTGAATTTCCTCCAGCCTGAAGACATGGTCATCCTCCGCCGTCTTCCCCGGGATATTGAACGACCCATGTGCCAGAGCAATATGAAATTTGCTTGAGGTCGAAGGCTCGAGTCCTTTCAATGGGCTCACGTAGGACCTATTACTTAAATTCGGCTTCCCATATACTGTCAAATCGAGGTCAGTATATTCCTTGCAGGATATATGCTCGTCGGTGAAAATTTTGAGATTGGAGCATTTCCCTTCAAAGTCAACCTTCCTGTAAATTGACGAGGAATCAAGAGAATCATGTGTGCCAGGGACAAGGCAGACTGGAATATTCTTCTCCTTGAGCAAATTAAATTGCTCTATTACTAAATCTATATTTCGTTGTGGCTGCTGGTTAGCATCGAACAGGTCTCCCGCAATTAAAACGATGTTTGCCTCTTGATTTATAGCAGTGGCCATCACGTTCTTGAATGTAGCCCTCAGTTGCTCTCGTTGAAGATTACCCTTATTCCCCAGACCTGAGAACTTCGTCCCGAGGTGAATATCAGCAGTGTGCAAAATTTTGAGCATGCCAAATATCCTTTTATGAGAAAGCCCTCTAAGATTCTTGAACCGTGGTTCTCATTGACATTGCTTCGCCCCGAATCTTGGGGAGCAGCAAAATATCTACGATAACTGCAGTTGCTATAACGGAGAGCAAATACATTACTACCCCCTCTTTTTTGCCGCCAACAGACGATTTAGCGCATTCATGTACGCCTTGGCACTGGCAACAATGATATCAGTGTCAGCACCACGCCCAGTATAAGTTATACCATCGCTCTCTATCCGTATCAAAACCTCCCCGATGGCATCAATCCCCTCGGTAACCGATTTAACAGTGAACTCCGTGAGTTTATTAGGTATACCAACCAGACGATTGATAGCTTTACACACGGCATCCACCGGACCTGTCCCCAAAGCAGCATCCGCCACACTCTGCCCATCTGGCCCGATAAGTCTAACTGTGGCCGTAGGGAGACTATGGTCACCGCAGGAGACTTCAATATGGTCAAGATGGTACACCTCCGTAACGGTGCGCAGTTCCTCGGCTATCAGGGATTCAATATCTCGGTCTGTGATTTCCTTTTTCTTATCCGCCAATTCCTTGAAACCCTGAAAGGCGCGGTTCAAAGCTTCTTCGCTTAAAGTATAGCCAAGCTCAGATAGCCTCTCCTTAAAGGCATGACGGCCACTCACTTTACTTAGCACTAAGGCACTCGAGGGGATGCCCACCGATTTGGGGTCTATAATTTCGTAAGTGATGGCCTTTTTAAGCACGCCATCCTGATGGATACCTGACTGGTGGCGGAAGGCGTTCGCTCCAATGATAGCCTTGTTAGGCTGGATGGAAAACCCGGTAAGCTCACTCACCAGACGACTTGTGCGGTAAATTTGAGTGGTATCAATATTGGTGGTGAGCTTAAAAAAGTTCTGGCGAGTTTTTAGAGCCATGACAATCTCCTCCAGAGAAGCATTGCCAGCTCTTTCACCGATGCCGTTAATAGTACATTCAACCTGCCGTGCGCCCACCCTTATTGCCTCGAGGCTATTAGCCACAGCCAACCCCAGGTCATTATGGCAATGTACACTGATCACGGCCTTGCCAATGTTAGACACGTTGTCCCGTATGCCCTGGATTAAGCCACCAAATTCCTGGGGGGTAGCATAGCCCACGGTATCGGGGATATTAACTGTGGTTGCTCCAGCATCAATCACTGCCTCCAGAATCTGGTAGATGTAAGCAGGGTCAGCTCGACTGGCATCCATCGGTGAAAATTCAACGTCATCTAAATAATTCTTAGCTCGAGCCACCATTTCTTGAGACATCCTCAGCACCTCATCCCGGCTCTTCTTAAGTTGATGGGCAAGGTGAATATCCGAGGCTGAAAGAAAGACATGGATTCGAGGATGTTCGGCTTCTTTAACCGCCTCCCATGCCCTGTCTATGGCCTTAATATTGGCAAGGGTCAGAGCACAAATTATTGGGCGCCTAAGCTTCTGGGCAATAAGGCGGACAGCCTCAAAATCTCCAACTGAGCTGGCAGGAAAGCCCGCTTCAATAACATCAACGCCGAGTTTATCCAACTGCCTGGCTATTTCCAGCTTTTCCTGGAGGTTCAAGCTCGCTCCCGCGGCCTGCTCACCATCTCGTAAGGTAGTATCGAAAATGATGACCTTTTCCATGGTTTTCTCCTTCAATATAATGGGTAATCTCTGTTACTTCTGCAGTGGATTTTATCCTGATTTCTGATTCTACTTCTATTTTCCTAAATCCAGATAACACATAAAGAAGTACATGGTCTTTGAAGCCCTAGCCAAGGGGTCTTTTTTTCAGTTATAATACAGCAAATAACATCCGCACCCAAAAAGCCTGCCCGCACCCACACAGCAGACTGGTGTTTGTAAGGCGACAACGATGAATAGGATAAACGCCAAAGACAAATTTGTCAACAACGACCAGATGGAGAGATAATTTGGTGCTGAGAACGTAACCAAAGGTTGTTTAAAAATATGGGTCCCTTCCGTCATTGCGAAGCTTGATAAAGCAGGCAACTATAAAAATCTGGAGCTTAAGAAAATGGTGTTAATAATAGATAACTATGATTCCTTTGTTTACAACCTGGCCCAATACGTGGGGGAGGTGGGCTGGGAACCGGCAGTCTACCGCAACGACCAGATTACTTTAGCTCAAATCGAAGAGCTAGCCCCCAGCCATATCATTATCTCGCCAGGACCCTGCACACCCCTGGAAGCTGGCATCTCCAATGAGGTCGTGCAGCGCTTTGGAGGGAAAATTCCCATACTGGGAGTATGTTTAGGACATCAATGCATTGGCTACACCTACGGCAGCAGAATTGGCCGAAGCTCGCCAGTCCACGGCAAGACCTCCCTCATCCAGCACGACGGCAAAACCATCTATCAGGGCTTGCCCAATCCCTTTCCGGCAACACGCTACCACTCTCTAATTATCGAAGCTGCAAATCTTGCAGCCTGTCTCGAAGTCACTGCCAAAACTCCTGAGGGCGTAATAATGGGGGTGAGACACCAGGATTATGTGGTGGAGGGAGTCCAGTTTCATCCCGAATCCATCCTCACTGAAGTAGGACACGATATTTTGACTAACTTCCTTCGTTTTACCCGCCCACTTTGGAGCGAAAATCAAATGCCAAATCCGAAATGCTAAATCTTAAACAAATACAAAGCACGAGTGGCAGAAACTTAAAACTGTTTAGACCCTTTGGATTTTGGTCATTTGATATTGTTTCGAATTTGGTGCTTAGGATTTAGGATTTTTTCTAAACGTGGCAGAAATTATTTATCTCAACGGCCGACTTATCCCCCGCTCTATAGCTAAGCTATCCCCTTTCGACCACGGCTTCCTCTACGGATACGGCTTATTCGAGACCATGCGAGCTTACAGCGGCCATATCTTTCACCTTGACTCTCATCTCGCCCGCCTTCGCTGCTCTGCTGAGAGCATCGGCCTGACACATAGTATCCTGAGCACAGATGAGGGGAAGCAATCTTTGAAAGCTGCTTGCATGGAGACCCTGGAAGCCAATAAGCTCAAGGACGCCCGGCTGAGACTCACCGTTTCAGCCGGAGAAGGCGACATGACACCTGACCTAGGCACATGCTCCAATCCTACCGTCTTAATCACCGCCCGAACCCTTATTCCCTTGCCACCAGAAAAATATAGAGCAGGCTTTAAAGCAGCCCTATCCTTCCTGTGCCGCAATAGCCAGTCGCCCTTATCCCGACTAAAATCTACCTGCTATATGGAAAATATCCTCGCCCGCATGATAGCCAAGGCTGCTGGATACGATGAAGCCATCTTGCTCAATGAACGAGGCTACTTAGCTGAAGGCAGCACGACTAATATCTTCCTGGCGAGCAATGGAGAGCTCATCACGCCCTCTTTGGAAAGTGGCGTACTGCCTGGAATTACCAGAGAGGCGGTTCTGGAAATAGCTCGGGCTTCAAATATCAAAATCCTAGAAAGACAGGTGGAGTTAAAAGAGCTAATTGAGGCTGAAGAAGCCTTTATCACCAATTCCATACTGGAGCTTATGCCCCTGACCTGGCTTGAGGACAAGCCCATCGGCTCAGGCAAACCCGGCAAGCTAACCGGAGATTTGTTGTTTGCTTATAGAAAACTCGTAGACGAAGCATTACAATAGACAAGAGAAGCCATGAGTTCAGACAAAACAGGCGGGCTCCTTTTCGGGACGGGCGGTGTCCCCGTCACAGCTCAATCCCGTTCCACTGAGGCTGGCATCGAGCGTATTGCTGAGCTCGGTCTCGGCTGCATGGAGGTCGAATTTGTCCAGGGGGTTAAGATGAGCCCTGAGGTTGCTGTCTCGGTGGGAGAATTAGCGGCAAGAAAGACGGTAGTGCTTACTGCTCACGGACCTTATTTCGTAAACCTGAATGCCGTCGAGCCGCAAAAAGTACACATGAGCAAAGAGAGGATACTGCAAACTGCCCGCATTGCTGCTCTTTTCGGCGCCAGAAGTATCACCTTCCATGCCGCTTTTTATCTCAAAAACACCCCCGCCGAGACCTACGCCACAGTCAAAAGGCACCTGGAGGAGATAGTAAATATCCTCAGGAACGAAGGCAATAAGGTGACCATTTCCCCTGAAGTTACCGGAAAACCCTCTCAATTTGGCACTTTAGAGGAAATATTTCAGCTCGGCAGCGAGATAGAGGGAGTTGCCCCCTGCCTTGATTTTTCTCATTGGCATGCTCGGACGGGACAGGCTAACTCCTATCAAGAGTTTCTAGATATCTTGGACCAGGTTGAAAGAAAATTGGGCAGGCGAGCCTTAGAAAATATGCACATCCACCTCTCCGGTATTGCTTACGGTAAAAAGGGCGAAATCAAGCATTTGATGCTCCCGGACTCGGACTTACATTATACGGAGCTACTTAAAGCTCTGAAGGAACGAAAGGCAAAGGGAGTAGTCATTTGCGAGAGCGTGCCCTACCTGGAACAAGATGCCCTGCTCCTCCAGCAGACCTATCGAGAGCTCCCGTAACCAGAATTGTTGGCACCCTCGTTAGCGACTTTGCCAGATTCTATTCAATGCAGTTTAGCTCTCTGCCATCGCAGCGACTCTCCATTTGCGGCTCCTTTATAGCAGCCAGCGACAGAAGGATGACTGAGCAAAAGGCAGGAATGCTGGATGAAAGCTTTGTTCTTACTCAGTATTCAGGGGACACAATACTTAATCTGTAGTAGGCCCGATTGGCAGGGTGTCCCTGGAACTGGGTAAGGGTTTATTCACTAAATAGCTCTTCGACCAGTTTTTGACGCTCTATTTCAAGGTAAGCAGCAATCTCATTCACGATACTGCTCAGAATGCCGACTCTGAGAGGTTTGTGTCTGGGAATGGTGATGTGATGTTCAAAGCCTTTAGAGGTGGATGTGAGCCGCATATGTCTACCTGTCTGGCGAGTTATCTTATAGCCGTACCTGCCCAGGAGGGCAGCGAGCTCCTCACCGCCCATATTCCTGGGGAGCTTCATACGGCGATTACCTCGTCTTTTACCATGTGTAGGCGGATGAGCCGGGGCATCTCTTCAGCCTCAAAATGGCACTGCACGGCATCCTGTACCATCTTTTTCAGCTCTGCAAAGGAATCGGCTTCGGTAAAGATGTCATGTCCTAGTGCCCTGGCGGTATAACCACCTTCCGGAGCTTCCTCTACCAGAAAGATTATCTCCTTTTCCATATCTCTCTCCTGGGCGGGGCTCAGGTTCTTAACCCTGACCTTGCCGGTCATTAGTAAGTTTAGCATAATCTTGAACAGGATTTGAAACGATAGATACCAGTTCGATGAGAATCAATCTATATCAGCGTTGGTATTCTGGGGACATAATAACTGATTTGTGGCAGGCCTAATTGGTATGGTGTCCGTGAGGTCGGTCACCAATACTGGACCACCAGGCATTAATGTCCTGGCACGTTCAGAACTTGACAAGTGCTGAGAAAATGTGCTAAACTACAAAATGTCCCGAGTAGCCGAGCAGGGACCTGGCATAAGAGTTGGGCTTGGTGAAAGCTGAAAGGTGCGGGCAGTGGTCGGCACAAGGTAGGCTGGAGGCCAGACGGAAGCCGGTGTAGGAAGTGAGGTTACTCAGGGCATTTTTCTTTTTGCCAGTTAACTAGCCCTGTCGCAGTTTGAAATGACCCAATAAATAGGCTTGATACTTGCGTGGATATCAGCCTATCCAAGTTTGACGCTTAACAAAAGTTCACCATCTACGCCTTTGATTTCGTGGTATTCGGGGGACGTAATACCTAATTTGTAGTAGGCCTAATTGGTATGGTGTCCCTGGAATTCGCTGGGGGAGAAGGGGTGGCCTTCTCGTTCAAAATCAGGGAGATACTCTTCGGCTGAGCCCATTTCCTGCACCCAGCCGTTTTCTATTCCCAAGGCAGTTAGGAGCTGGAGAACCGCTCCATACCCATAACCCTCCTATGGTCGCTCCAGTGTCTCATCATGGCGTCCAATATTGCGCAATACAATCGTATCGCCGAGCTTCGAGCAGCCACTTCTCCAGTTGACAAAAGAGGTAAGCCTATGGTAACTCTATACCATAATCACGATGAGAGGCCAACCAAAGGGTCCCGTCCCGCGGTAATGCCTCTCTCTTTCATTTCTGAGCACGGGTGTACCCCAACATCTTTCCCAGGTTGTTCACAAGAGCTAAGGCGTAGCCGGAATTTGTCTGTGGTGGGTGGGGAACCACGAGTATCAAGAGATTTGTGCCTGACTCAGGGAGCTTTGACCCGGTATTTGGCTTTGCCTTCTTCGTAGAGGTCGCCGCCATGAATGTCGTTTACTACCGTAACAGGAAAGTCTGCCACCTCCAGACGACGAAGGGCTTCAGCACCAAGCTCTTCGTAGGCTATCACCTCTGCTTTCTTGATACTCCTGGAAATTATGGCTCCGGCACCCCCTATCGCCCCCAGATAGACCGCCCTGTGCTTAACCATGGCATCCTTCACTGCTTTCGACCTTAAACCCTTGCCAATCATCCCTTTCAGCCCTTCGGCAATCAGGCGAGGGGCGTAAGCATCCATCCTGCCACTGGTGGTAGGACCAGCCGAGCCGATTACTCTTCCCGGCCTGGCCGGGGTAGGTCCCATGTAGTATATTGTTGCCCCTTTGACATCAAAGGTTAGTGGCTTTCTTTGGTCCAGAGCCTCGACCATTCTCTTGTGGGCGGCATCGCGGGCAACATAGATAACCCCGGTAAGCGAAAGACTGTCTCCGGTTTTGAGGTCTTTTAGGATTTCGTCGGTTAAAGGAAGCGTGATTCTCTTTGCTTCGGGCATAATTCACCTCCGGCTTGTCTGTAGTGCGGCCCTTCGGGGTCGCGCCATTCGTTTATAACTCCCCTAACCCCTCTTACATTAAGAGGGGAATTGTCTGCCGCCCGGTCGCACGGGGCTGAAGCCCCCAGCACTATATTCGTAACTCCCCTGGCCCCTCTTATCCTAAGAGAGGGATTGCCTGCCATCCGTCTGCACGAGGCTAAAGCCTCGCACTACATTTATCTCGAAGTCCCCAGGCGGCTCACGGTGAGCTGTTTTTCTCTCACCTCGGGACTGGTATAATCGGGCAGGAGCATCGGGGCTACTTTATCGGTTATAATCCCCGCCTCTTCAAGCTCTTTATGATATCTTTTCACGTGGTCCAAGGTTAGCTTCCCCTCTTTTGCCTTCTCCCTGGCGAATATAGCAGCGTTCCTTCCGGCAATCCGCCCGAAGACCACAATATCCATGAGAGAATTGCCCATCAGCCTGTTCTCTCCATGCAGCCCGCCGGTCACTTCCCCGGCAACATAAAGCCCGGGCACGGCGGTCTCGCATTCAGCATTGTCCTTAAGCCCTCCATTCTGATAATGGAGCGTGGGAGAGACCAGCATGGGGGCTTTAGATATATCAATTCCTAGGCGGTCGTATACCTTCCATTTCCCCACAAAAGCAGTTCGCACCCTCCCCTCACCGTGGAGGACGTCAAGCATGGGAGAATCGAGCCAGACCCCCACCTTCCCGGTAGGAGTGGGAACACCATTCCCATCCAGGCATTCCCTAATAAACCTGGCCGATTCCACATCCCTGGGTTCGCGCTCATTGACAAATTTTTCTCCGTGGACATTTACAATATCCGCTCCCTCTGCTCGGAACCTCTCGGTAATAAGCCATCCCTCTATTTGCTCGGGAAAAACAACGCCTGTGGGGTGATACTGAACGGTATGAAGGAAAGCCAAAGACGCACCAGCCCTGTAGCCTATGACTATGCCATCAGCGGTGGCACCATAATGATTGGTGGTCATAAAACCTTGCACGTGGAGCCTGCCGCTACCACCTGTAGCTAAAATTACCACCTTAGCTTTGGCAACAAGATACTCTTCGGTTTCCATGTTGTAAAGCAAGGCTCCAGCGCATTGCCCATGTTCGTTAAGAATAAGCTCCACCGCCGGAGAGAATTCCAGAACTCTGATATTCCGCCTGTTACGCGCTTCATCTCGCACCACGCGCATTATTTCCATGCCGCTGAGGTCGGCGCAATAGTGCATCCTCTTTCTGCAAGTTCCTCCCCCATGCATGGACTCAAGCCTTCCATCGGGAAACTTGGAGAACAGGACTCCAAGGTTTTCCAACCACTGGAGACCATCGGGGGCTTGCTTAACAAAGGTAGCCACTATGTCAGGGTCATTTTTGAAGTGTCCTCCTCCCATTACATCCAGGTAGTGATAATAAGGAGAATCCTTCTCCCTTTTGGTAGCAGCTTGGATTCCCCCTTCAGCCATCATAGTATTAGCATCGCCGTGTCGAAGCTTTGTGGCCATAAGAACCTGAGCACCATTTTCTTCGGTGATCAGAGCAGCTATAGTGGCAGCCCCACCACCACCAATAATCAGGACATCAGTTTTATAGTCAGCCCTCGTAAGGTCTACTTTATCCGGATCAACTCTGCTCCTAGCCTCCAGCAGGTCAACAAATTCGTGGGCTATTTTGTAACCCTTATTCGGGCCAATTCTTATCTCCCTTCTCCCTTCCTCCCTGTAATCAGGATGATATTTCAACATCTCCTGTCTTTCTTTCAGAGACATAAAGGGAAACTCTTCCCCCCGCCTCCTTTTCTCCACCCGGGCAGGTCTGGTCTCTTCGACCTTCCTAATATAGGGCTTGAAGAAGTCTGGATACCCTAAGTAACTCATCTCGCCTCCTGGTTACAGATATGTTTTGTCTTTTGGTTTCCAATCCTCCCCGGCCGTTACCGGCTCTTCTTCCCGCTCTTGATACAACTTTTGCAGCTCGTCTTTCTTCACGTGTTTCAACTCGTCTAAAATATCGTCATATTCTCCCTCGTTAATTGCCTTTATCATTTCGGCTAAATGTTCCGCCCTGGGAAGAATGCGGGCTCCGTAAATCCTGCGGGCAAGTTGAAACATATGATACTGAGCCAATTCTCCGAAGCAGCGGCTGGTGCATAGCCCGCATTGGATACACTCAAAGCTAAGTCGCGCGGCTTCGGCGATATTTCCCTGCTTCAAAGCTGAGATAGCATCCATGACCTCTATCCCCTGTGGGCAGGCTTTCGTGCAAGCATTACAGGCCACACAGCGGAATAGCTCAGGATACAGCTTAAAAACCTCTTCAGGGGCGGAGGTTAGCTCTGCGAATTCATATTGGGCACGATTGGCAGGGAAAAAAGGTATTTGAGCCATATGCATGTCAGGCTCAACCGTCTTCTGGCAGGCAAGCGCTACCTGTAATTTATAATTGCCAGGCTTGCGATAAACTGTACCGCAGGCACCGCAGGTGCCCTCCCGACATCCACAACCCCGAATGAATTTGTAGCCAGCATACTCCATCGCTTTCATAAGAGTAAGCCCTTCGGGAACTTCATAGCGCTTTCCCATGACATACACAGGAATTAATTCAACTTCTGGTTTAACTTCTGGTACTTCTTTTTCTTTCTTAACCTTTGTTGCTGTTGGACTCTTCTTCCTCGCTTTGGCACTCATTACTTAACCTCCAGCCCCTGATTCAATCAGGGGTTAAAGCTTGGCTCCTCACGGAAGCAAGTTCTTTTCCCGCAGAAGTGATTCCGGGTTACCATAATTTAGCTCAAAATGACACACTTGCGGCTCGAGCCCTAAGGCAAGAGCCAGAAGTTGTGTAAAGTAGAATAGCGGCATCCCCTTAAATTCGTCACGCCTTTTCACCAATTCCTTCTGCCCCTGACTCAAATCGTAATCACACAAAGGGCAGGAAAGAACCAGGGCTTCCGCCCCATGACTCAACGCCGAGCTTAAGATATTCCAGGCATATGCAGAAATTGTACCTGGGTCACTTATGATTTGATAAGACCCACAACACCTGGTAGATTCGGGAAAATCTACGGGAGTAGCTCCTAGAGCGTCGAGAAGCTCGTGTAAGATGATGGGGTTCTCCACGCTGTCTATAGCTACTTCTCTGGGGCGAAGCAGAGTACATCCATAATAAGGGGCTATCTTTAAGTCTCGAAGAGGGAGTTTCACTTTTTGCGCAAGGGCTTCCCATCCTATTTCATCTCTCAATACTTCTAAAAGATGGACTACCTTTACCCCCCCACTGTAATTTATCTCCTCATCCATAAAGCTATTAATAGTATTTCTTTTTTCCGCATTCGCCTTCACTAGAAGGTTAGCCCTCTTTAGAGTATTAAAGCAGAAAGAACACAAAGTAATTAGCTCATTTTTCCCTTGCTCCCTCGCTCGAATGAGATTGCGAACAGGTGCTACCTGGTGGATTAAATCATCATCAGCTAAAGAATGCACTGCACCACAGCAGTTCCACCTGTCAATCTCTTCCAACTTAAATCCCAAAACTTCCAGGGAGGCGATAGCAGGTTCCTCCAGATTCTTTGCCTTAGTTTTCAAGGTACATCCGGGATAATAAGCTAAGCTCATCCTTACTCTTTCTTTAACCGGTAAACTTCCTCAAGCCGCTGACCATAGCTATCTGAGGAATGTCATCTCGTTCCTCGGGGGGAATTTGCTCAGGCCTCACGTGGTCAACATTTTTTCTTAAAGTGAGAAGCCTTATTGCCTCCATCAACTTGGACAGGTCAAATCCTCTGGGGCAGTTTACAGTACAGGCAAGACAAGTGGCGCAAATCCAGACAGTCTTTGATTCGGCAATTTCCTCTTGCATCCCTAACCGTGCCAGTTCAATAACCTGGCGAGGGGAAAGGTCCATATCAGGAGCTGCGGGACAAACTCCGGAACACATACCACACTGGTAACATAACTGAAGGTTTTCTCCGCTGAGCTCCTTGACTTTCCTCACAAACTCACGGCGCAGCCTTTTGGAAGAAACGGTTACAGACATTCTCTTCTCACTCTTTTACTCATCTTTCAACTTCCTTCACAGGATTGCTTCTTCATGGCGAGCGCACCAACATTGCATGTTGACTGCTACAGGCATGCTGGCAATATGGCAAGGGAAGGTTTCCACATGAACTGCTAAGGCGGTAATTGTGCCGCCGTAGCCCATAGCACCTATGCCCAGATTGTTAACTCGCTCCAGAATTTCCCGCTCTAAATCGGCAACCTCAGGGTCAGGGCTCGGCTCGCCAACTTTGCGTAACAGCGCCTTCTTGGCCATAAACATGGTCTTATCCGTCGTCCCACCAATGCCGACACCAATAATAACAGGCGGGCAGGGATTGCCGCCAACTTCGTCAACAAGGTTGACGACAAAATCTATCACCCCCTGACATCCCCTAGCTGGAGTTAGAACGGTCAGGCGAGAACAATTTTCTGAGCCACCTCCTTTGGGTAAAACACTGATTTCCAGCCTGTCTCCGGGAACTATGTCGGTATGAATCATAGCTGGTGTATTATCTTTGGTGTTCACCCTGACAAAACAAGGCTGGCTCACAATGGATTTACGTAAATAACCCTCAACATACCCCTGGCGTACTCCTTCGTTGACTGCTGCATAAAGGTCTCCACCGGCTATGTGCACTTCCTGGCCCAGTTCCAGCATGACTACAGCGGCACCGGTGTCCTGACAAAGAGGAATTTGTTCCTTGCCGGCAATTTCCACATTTTCCAGGATTTTCTCCAATACGTTACGGCAAACAGGGGATTTTTCTCTTTCTTTTGCTTGCTTCAATACAATTATCACATCCGCGGGTAAATAATGGCAGGAGTGCTCAAATAAACGGGCTACGGTGTTCGTTACATCACCAACTTTGATTTCTCTCATTTTTTCTTTGCCGGCTTATCCTAGCCTCTTAATCCTGGTTATGTCGGCTACTGACGTCTTTACCCCATCACTTTTGGCACAGTGAGGCTAGCATCCATTATGAACAGTATTTTCGCCTTTCCTCCCTTCTTTTCAATTGCTTCACCTATTGCCTGTTGAACGTCGTGAAATGGTCTAATAAATACCCGCTCAAGATCTCTATCCTCGAGCCCGGTTACTCCCCAGATTTCTGCCCAAGTAGCAATTTCAGCCATTTTGGCAGCCTTATGATAACCCAGTTTGTAGTCCTGCTTGATCATCTGTAGAGCCTCCTGAGGAGTTACACTGCTGGCCAGGAGATTAAAGTACGCCTCATCTCCTATGCCAGACCTGCACTCAGAGACAAAGATGAGAATCCCTCCCTCTTTTAGAGCCAGTTTCCCGTTATCTAGCGCCTTTTGTGATTGATACAAATCCATATCCGAGGGAAAACCGACAACAGCAGCGACGATGTCTGCTTTTTCCTCAATATCTACACAGTAAACCTCGTGAGCTTTCTCTATAGCCATCAAAAATGAATTGTGAATATGTCCCGAGGTACAATGGTAAATCCTCTTTTGACCATCAATAACGGTCTGGATGGAAAATATTTCCTTTCCTTTTACCATCTTGAGGGCATCAATAATGTCTTCATGAACCGGATTGCCCTTCAAAACCAGAGCCTGTGCACGGGGACTAAGGGCATTTTTATGGTTTTGCTCTATTGTCTTATAAGACGCAATACCGGGGAGAAATGATTTCCTTCCTCCAGTGTAACCAGCAAAATAATGAGGCTCTACTGAGCTAACAGTAACTAGCTTATGTACCTCCATACCTAACTTGCTGACATACATCTCTGTTCCTCTGGAAGTTGTTCCTAAATACACCATATCTTCGTCTTTTCGGGCATCATGGACATAGATTTTGTCCTTTAGCAGGTCGTGACAATTTCCGAAGATACAGTTGAACTCTTCTTCGGTCGGTGCACGGTGAATTCCGGCGGCGATGATAAACCTTGTATTTTTATTCTTGACTGCAGGATAAATCACTTCCAGTATTTTTGCCGTAGGAGTGGGTCTGGTGTAATCATTAACAATAAAAAGCAAATCTCCCATTTCGGCGATAAACTCATCAAACCTTATAGAGTTAATGGGTTGTTCAATTCCCCTGCGGATGGTCTCTGTTTCATCGCCAACGGAAACGACATTTGGTTCAACTATTCCGGAAACCCTGCTTTCCTCAACTTCAACCTCTACCTTTTCCTTTCCGTAAGGGATTCTTATTTTCATAGCTGCTCTGGTTTCTCTTTTCCAGCCTCTATCAGCGGAGGTAGAGGTTATAAGCCTTCTTGGCTGTTTGCGCATCTTCAATTCTGTTCATAGCAAACCCACAGCTTTCAAGTGAATGTTGTATAACACCCATCACAGGTTCATGATATCTATTAGCTCCCGCACGGCATTGGCTGATTTCTTTAGTGCCTCACCTTCTTCAGGGATCAACTTGAGCTCTATTATCTGCTCAATACCGTTCTTGCCCAACTTGACAGGAACCCCTACAACCACTCCATTGATGCCGTATTCTCCTTCCAAGTAGGCAGCGCAAGGCAATATCTCTTTTTTATCCAGAATTATGGCATTCACCATTTGAGCTGTGGCGGTTGCCGGAGCATAGAAGGCACTGCCCGTTTTAAGCAGGTTCACTATTTCACCTCCACCCTTAACTGTGCGCTCCACCAGGCTATTAATCTTCTCCTCAGACAGAAGTTCAGTAATAGGAACACCACCGACAGTACAAAGTCTGGTGATTGGCACCATCGCATCACCATGCCCACCCAAAACACAGGTGGATACATTCTTTGCTGAGACATTGAGCTCTTGTGCAATGAAAGTTCGAAACCTGGCGCTGTCCAGGATGCCAGACTGTCCAAACACTCTATTCCGTGGGAACTTACTTATGTGCAGAGCCAACTGGGTCATAGCATCCAAAGGATTGGATACCACGACAATTATGCAGTTAGGTGAATGCTGGACAACTTTGTCGGTAACTACCCGGACTATTTTCATGTTGGTGAGCACCAGGTCATCCCGGCTCATCCCCGGTTTACGCGCTACCCCCGAGGTGATGACCACTATGTCAGAATTGGCAGTTTCTTTGTAGTCATTAGTCCCCATAATCTCAACGTCTGAATCAATTATGGGAGTGGCTTCCAGCATGTCCAGTCCCTTGCCCTGCGGAAGCCCTTCAATTATGTCTAGCAATACAATATCCGCATACCCCTTTTCAGCAATGCTGAAAGCACAAGTTGCACCGACATTTCCTGCACCGATTATAGAAATCTTACCCCGCATTGCACTTACCTCCCTGTTCATTCTGTTATCTTGCCTCTCTAAATATGAAGAGCAATTCAAGCAATAACAGCTAAGATATCATTCGTGTTTACCGAAGCCCCGGGCTCAAAGTTAATTGCCTTAACAGCTCCATCAACAGGCGCAGGAATATTATTTTGCATCTTCATTGCTTCCAGGATAAGCAATGGGTCGCCAGCCTTTACTGTATCCCCTACATTGACCAAATAGCGGATGACCATGCCGGGCATAGGCGCAGGCACCTCCGTTCCTTCAGCAACTGCAGCAGGCGGTGCTTTCTTTTCCTCCGCCTTCGCTGGTACTTCCGTAGTACTAGGTGGTGTAGGCGAAGGAGCAACGGCCCTTACAGGTCGAGAAACAGTAGTAGCTGGAGGGCCTCCCACATCCTCCACATCCACTTTATAATATTCATCTTCAACGAAAACATTAAATGTCCTCACGCCGGCTCCCCTTTCAGGAACCACTTTCTCAGGTTTTTCCACCAGCTTGCCAGCTTTAGCTTTGGCACTCAGTTCATCCTCCTCCTTCACCTCTTCCAGTGTTTTTGGAGCACGTGGAGGTTTCCAATCATCAGGAATAGTTTTATCTATGCCATATTTATATTTCAAGAAGCGCGAGCCGGTAGTAGGAAAGAGAGCATAGGTGAGTACATCCTGAATATTTCTGGTAAATTCCTTGGACTCTTTCTTGGCTTTTTCCAGTTCTGGCTCCAGCATATCAGCAGCCCGGCAATCAATCGGCTTTTTACCTCTTTCGTAGTCCTTGAGCACCTTTTTCTGGATTTCTTTATTGATCGGCGCTGGCGGTCGTCCATAGAGCCCATAGCAATAGTCCTTGGTTTCCTGGGTAATCATTTTGTAACGCCCTGCCAAGACATTCTGTATCGCCTGAACACCAACAATCTGGCTCGTAGGCGTAACTAAAGGAGGATAACCAAGTTCTGCCCTAGTCTTAGCAGTTTCTGCTCGCACCTCATCCAGTCTGTCCAGAGCATTGACCTGCCTTAGCTGTGCCACCAGATTCGTAGTCATGCCGCCAGGAATTTGGTGCACCAGCACTCCGCTATCAATGATTGACATCGCCGATGTGTCCAGAAAATCTCTATACTTAGGGGCGACCTGTTCAAGCATCTGCCCACACTTAACCAGTTGCTCAATATCCAATCCCGTATCTCTATCTGTTCCATACAGAGCAACCACTAAAGGTTCAACAGGGGGTTCCGAGGTACGTAATGCAAAGGGAGACAAAGCGGCATCAATAATGTCAACTCCAGCCTCGATAGCCTTCAACACAGACATGGATGCCTGGCCACTGTTGTAGTGGGTGTGGAGATCAATAGGAATCTTCAAGTTTTCCTTAAGAGCCTTGACTAGTACATAGGCATCATAAGGAGAGATAAGTCCAGCCTGGTCTTTAATGCAAATGGAGTCAGCACCCATGTCTTGAAAAATGAGGGCCTTTTTAATATAGTATTCCAGATTATATACCGGTCCACCCATCCTTGGCTGAGTGATTGAGTAACATATAGCACCTTGGTAGTGTTTGCCAGCCTTCTTGATTGCTTTGGCAGCACGCTCGTGGTTACGCTCATCATTAACAGCATCGAAAACACGGAAAATGTCAATACCAACCTCGGCGGCTTGTTCTACAAAGGCATCAACCAAGTCATCAGGGTGATTTCGATAAGCAACTAAATTCTGACCCCGTAAAAGCATCTGCAGCGGAGTATCGGGAATGAGTTTCTTTAATTTGCGAGGTCTATCCCAAGGGTCTTCGCCCAAAAAACGGTGAGCGACATCAAATGTCGCTCCACCCCAAACTTCCATGGAATAGAAGCGGCATTTATGCATCTCAGGAGCCATCCACTCCATATCCTCAGTTCGCATCCTTGTAGCCAATGTGGATTGATGCGCATCACGAAAGGTGGTGTCACAGATTTTGACCGGGTTTTTGGCTTTCGGCCTCGTCTTTATCTTATCAGCGGTTAAATCTTTGGCCAAGATGAGGCCGCTTCCTATTCCGTTCATAAATCACTCCTTTCTTGCCATTTTAAACGTGTAAACATTCAGCCCATTTGCTAGCCTCTTCGCCTCACATGAAGCTTTGGCCCAGGATAACAGTCAAATATCATCATCTGGAAACAATTCTTCGCTGCCAGAGCCTTCGCATCAGCATTATCTCCTCACGCCCGGAACTACTCCACAATCTTGAAACCGCTACTGGCCTTCGCTGGGGCATCGCTGGCGCCAGAGCCTTCTCTTCCTCTTCCATATATGCAGCCACAGCAGCAGTAATGGCGGCTATTATTCCTCTTTTGTCCTTCAATAGCTCCTTTGCTCAAACACCTTTACACCGGGATATTCCCATGCTTCTTTGGGGGTCTAGTTTCTCGTTTAGTGATGAGAAGTTCCAAAGCATTGATTATCTTTGGGCGGCTCTCCCGGGGTAAAATAACTTCGTCAACGTATCCCCGCGATGCAGCAATGTAAGGATTGTACAGAAAATTACGATATTCTTCAATCTTTTCCTTCTCCTTTGCTTCAGGATCAGGAGCAGCCTCTATCTCCTTACGAAATATAATTGGGATGGCGCCTTCAGCGCCCATCACTGCGATTTCCGCTGCGGGCCAGGCAAAAACGAAATCAGCGCCCAAATCTTTACCACACATGGCAAGATATGAGCCTCCATAGTCCTTGCGAATGATCAAGGTAATCTTAGGCACTGTAGCTTCAGAATAGCACCAAAGAACCTTGGCGCCATGCCTTATTATGCCTGCCCATTCCTGGTCCGCCCCTGGCAAGTAACCTGGGACATCAACAATGGTGAGCAAGGGAATGTTAAAGGCGTCGCAAAACCTGACGAATCTAGTGATTTTATCTGAGGCATTGACGTCAAGACAGCCGGCAAGATACATCGGTTGATTGGCGATAGCACCCACTGTTCTACCATTCAGCCTGGCAAAGCAAACAATGACGTTCCGAGCATAATGATCATGTGGCTCAAGTATCTCACCGTTATCTACAATGGATTGAATAACTTTCTTCACATCATAAACCTTGTTGGGCTCGTCCGGTATTATGCTGTCAAGGGCCGGGTCAACACGGCTGGGGTCATCGGTAGCCTCAATTAAAGGGGGATCCTCCATGTTATTTGAAGGAAGGTAACTCAAGAGCTTTTTCACGAGTTCTATAGCATGGGCATCGCCATCGCAGGCAAAATGACATACACCACTTTTGGTAGCATGGGTCATGGCGCCCCCCAACTCCTCAGAAGTAACCTCCTCCCCAGTAACCTGCTTAATTACTGCCGGGCCTGTAATGTGCATATAGCTTGTTCCCTTTGTCATGAATACCCAATCTGTCATGGCTGGTGAATAGACTGCCCCTCCGGCAGTAGGCCCCATTATTGCCGAGATCTGGGGAATAACTCCCGAAGCTGCGGAATTTCGGAAAAATATCTGACCATATCCTGAAAGAGCATCAACCCCTTCCTGAATCCGAGCCCCTCCAGAGTCATTAAAGCCCACTACAGGCACACCACATCTCATGGCTAAATCCATTACCTTGCATATTTTTTTGGCGTGCATCTCTCCCAATGATCCGCCCATGGAGGTAAAGTCCTCGGAAAAGGCACATATTTGACGCCCATTCACCATTCCATATCCGGTAACGACTCCCTCTGCAGGAACGACAATCTTATTCATGCCAAAAAGCGTAGCTCGATGTCGAACAAACAAATCGAGCTCATGAAAGCTGCCAGGGTCAAAAAGCAGGTCAAGCCTCTCACGAGCAGTTAATTTCCCTAATTTGTGCTGCTTTTCTACCCGATCGGAACCTCCTAAAGCTTTTTCCTTTTTTTCCTTGTCCTGCAGTGCCTTTAGTCTTTCAGCAACCGTGTCCATCCAAACTCCTCCTTACAAGTTAACTTTGCCACAAACGATGATTATTATAAACCGAATGCGTAGCGAAGCCAAGTTCACGCTATGATAGCAGACTTCACCCCTCCCAAAATGATGGGCTTATCTATGGGTATGACGAGCAGCCTTCCACGATGAGCTTAGCCCCCCTGTGTCCACAACTATGGCCGGCGTGGCTGCCATAAGTAATTATGCTATTATGTTGCGGGCTTGCAGCTTGACTTTGGGCATAATAGCTGTTCTGAGTTTGGCTGGTAAGCAAATTGAGCTAAGACTTAAAAACTTGACAGCTTGGCTTAGAATGATAATATGGAGGGAAACTTGAAACCACAACTAATTGCTATAGACGGTCCTGTGGCAGTAGGCAAGAGTAGTGTAGGGTCACTGCTGGCAAGAAGACTAGGCTATGTTTTTTTCGATACAGGGATGGTGTATCGAGCATTTACCTGGAAGGCTATCAAATCCGGCATTTCACCAGGGGACGAAGAGAAACTTTGTCGGCTGGCAAATACCACTAAATTTGATTTTGCCCCGATTAAATCGGGATGGTATCTCTCGCCCCTTATTGATGATGAAGACATCTCCTCCAAGCTGCTTTGCCCTGAAATAGAGGAACAAGTTTCCCTGACATCAAAGATAGCAGGGGTACGTCAAGCACTGGTATTAGAACAGCGCAGGTTAGCCCAGCGAGGAAAATTGGTGATGGCAGGCAGGGACATTGGTACGGTAGTCCTACCTTGGGCGGAATTAAAGATTTTTCTCACCGCCTCCACTGAGGAAAGAGCCAGGCGCCGTTACAAGGAATTATTAGAACGAGGAGAAAATAACAGCCTAGAAATCGTCCTTGCCGATTTAAAGAGGCGAGATGAGATAGATACCCATAGAACCATCTCGCCACTTAAACCTGCTGAAGATGCCATAATTATTGATACAGAAAACTTTAGCCTGGAGCAAGTTATAGATAAAACATATACTTTAGCGGTAAATCTATGACCCTCTCTCAAAAGATTCTCTTAACTATATGTAGGCCTTTGCTCGATATTCTCTTCTTCTGGAAAGTTGAAGGAAGAGAAAATATACCATTAACTGGTCCGCTTATTTTGGTAGCCAATCATGTTCATCTCCTCGACCCATTTTTTCTATCGTTTAGCTTTCCGCGATGGATTCATTTCATGGCAAAAGAGGAACTCTTTCGTTCTCCCTTTTTGAGACCATGGCTTCGATGGGCTGGCTCTCTCTCCATACGCCGTCAAGGGAATATTAGCGAGAAACAGGAGGTACTTAAGAGCGCCCGAGATGCACTAGCACAGGGATTAATCCTGGGAATGTTTCCTGAGGGCAGCAGGGGTCACGATGGCAAACTCAGAAAAGGCAAACCAGGCTCTGCAGTTATAGCCTCAAAAACAAATGTCCCCATTCTTCCTATCGGCATCGTCGGCACAGATAAGATTAAAGGCATAAGCTGGTTATGGAAGCGCCCTACCATAGTTGTCAACATTGGCACGCCTTTTAGACTACCACCAATTTATAGCAAGATAAACAAGTCTCAAAGGGAATCATTCACCGCACAACTAATGAGGGAAATCGCCGCTCTTTTGCCGCCCGAATATCGAGGCGTCTATAAATAACATGAATGTCGAGAAGGCTAAGAGGTTGGGCCTATGCTTTGGCGTCAGACGGGCCATCAAGCTGTTGAAGGAGGCAGCTAACAAATATGGAGAAATAGAAACACTGGGACCTCTAGCACACAATCGCTTGCTAGTGGAAGCATTGGCCAATATCGGAATAAAACCGATAAATCATCTCGACCAAGCCCAAGGCAAAATCCTGGCCATTACCACTCATGGTACAAGCCCAGTGGTATTATCTAAGCTCAGAAGTCATCACATTCACATCATTGACACTACTTGTCCAATAGTCCGCAAAGCCCAAAACACAGCCAAGGAACTAGCCGCGGCTGGTTTTGACATCATCATATTTGGGGAAGCAGAGCACTCTGAGGTCAAAGGGCTACTAGGTTGGACAGGAGGCAAAGGTATAGCCGCCCTCAACATGAAGCAAGTAGGTAGTTTGGGGAAATCATCATCACGCCTGTGCATTATCTCCCAGACAACCCAAACTCGTTCTGTCTTTATCGAATTTGCCAGGCAACTTGTGGGCATGGTTGGTCCTGAGACTAAGGAAATGCGCCTTGTTAATACTTTATGTCCAGTAACGCAGGAACACCAAGAAGCTGCCATGAGATTGGCTCGCAGGAGTCAACTTATGGTAGTGATAGGCGGAAGTAGTAGTGCCAATGCCAGGCACCTTGTCGAAATATGTTCTCCACTGGTGGAAACTCACTTGGTAGAAACAGCAGACGAGATCGACAATTCCTGGTTTTTGGGTAAGCACCACGTTGGTATTACTGCTGGGGCATCCACCCCAGACGAAGCTATAGAGGAGTTAGTAGTCAAGCTGAGGTCTCTGTAATTTTTAGCCAAGTCTATCGCCCAGCTTCCTGCCGCCAATAAGGTGAAGATGAAGGTGAGGCACCAGTTGCCCCCCCTCAGGACCACAATTTATCACTAAGCGATAGCCCCTCTTAGCTATCCCCTCCTTCTCAGCCAGTTTCTTAGCTATGATGATAAGGCGTCCAGCAAGCTCTTGTTGTTCTTCAGTAAGTTGGGCCAAAGATGTAATATGAGTTTTAGGTATAATGAGCACATGTGTAGGTGCTTGAGGCGAGATATCTCTAAAGGCCAGAAAATCTTCATCTTGATAGACTATGTCGCTAGGCACCTCTCCAGCAACAATTCGGCAAAAAATACACTGCTCTGCCATAGTCCGATCCCTATTGACATATTACACCTCATTGTCGTAAATTCTCAATCCCCTTCCAAAATTTTCACACTTCCCAAAGCTAACAGCCCACCTGCCGAATTAATTCATTGTCCATCATAAGCCATCTAAGCAAACTTTTGCATTTTTAACCTAAATATGCTAAATTAACTTAAAAGGATTTAAGCTGAAGGTGGGGATTACCCACTTTTTTAATTGAACGCTGGAAATTAAATAGGAAGGGGAAAATGAAAACAGAGCTTAAGGCTGCGATTACTCAGCTTTCGGCTGAGAGGAACTTGCCTAAAGAAGTGGTTCTTGCTGCCTTGGAATCGGCACTGGCCTCAGCATACAAAAAAGACACATCCGCTCTGGAACAAGATGTTTTGGTGAAAGTTGACCCTAACGTCGGCGAAATTGATTTCTACGTTCAAAAAGTTATAGTTGAGTCAGTTACCAATCCAAATCGTGAAATCTCCATCGACGAAGCTCGAAAATTGCGGCCTACAGCACAAGTTGGTGATGTAATAAGCATAGAATGCACACCTCGGAATATTGGTCGTATTGCTGCTCAAGCAGCAAAACAAGTCGTTCTACAGAGATTACGAGAGGCAGAGCAGCGCATTATTTATGAGGAATTCACCGCTAGGGAAGGGGAAGTTGTTACTGGAGCAATTCAATTCAGCGAACCTCAACGAATTTATGTCAGACTGAATAGAACAGAGGCAATATTCCCTTCCAGTGAACGAATTCCTGGTGAACATTATTATAAAGGGCAGCGACTCAAATTTTATCTTCTCGAGATAGTCCCCGGAGGTAAAGGGCCTCAAATAATAGTTTCGCGCTCCCACCCTAACCTGATACGTCGGCTGTTTGAACTGGAAATCCCTGAAGTTCACAATGGGCTCGTGGAGTTAAAAGCCATAGCTCGCGAGGCTGGACACCGAACCAAAGTGGCGGTGGCAACTACTCAAGAAAACGTTGACCCGGTAGGGTGCTGTCTTGGCCCTCGGGGCATAAGACTCCAAAGCATCATTAATGCACTAAATGGCGAAAAAATAGATGTAATCCAGTGGCATGCCGACCCTGGGGTGTTTATCTCTAACGCCCTTAGCCCAGCTCAAGTAGCAAGCATTAAAATCAATGAGGAAAGAAACACATCTACTGTGGTTGTCCCTGATAAGCAACTCTCTCTGGCTATAGGCAAAGAAGGACAGAATGCAAGGCTAGCAGCAAAACTCACAGGCTGGCGGATCGATATCAAGAGCGTTTCTACCATTGAGATAGAGAAAGCCGTTCCGATTCTCTCGGGACAAGAGCCAGAAACAGCAGAGGAGTCCATTCCACCCGAAGTTGTGGAAAGGGAGCCAATTGAAGTAGAACCAGTTGAGGAGACCAGTGCGGAAGAGCCTATCGAATTCACAAGCATTTTAGAAGCTCCACCTGAGAAACCTAAAGAAAAACACATTCGCTTTGCTGAAGATATCTTAGTGAACGCGTCAAAAGCAGAAATACCAGACAAGGAGAAAGGTAAAAGAAAGGAAAAGGTCGTAAAGTATAAAAAACAAGAAGACCACTTTGTGGATGATGATTTCGAAGAGTAAGCATCTACCTCAGCGTACTTGCATAGCTTGTCGACAGATTAAGGAAAAGAAAGCATTGATTCGCTTAGTGCATGCTGACAATGAAGCGGTTGAGGTAGATATATCTGGAAAGAAGCCGGGCAGGGGGGCTTATTTATGCCCTAATAAAGCTTGTTGGGAAATGGCATTAAAGAAGAACCGCTTGGAACATGCTTTAAGAACAAAACTTAGTGATGCCAGTTGCCAAAGTTTAATTAAGTATAGTCATGACTTGTTGGAGGAAAGCTAAATTTGGATGTCAACAGACCGGGATTGAAGGAAGAGCTACCACAAGTTGAACTTCCGTCTTCCATAACTGTGAAGCAACTAGCCAACGCACTAAGAGTGGAGCCCGTCAAGGTAATTAAACAGCTCATGCGCAAAGGCATCATGGCTAATATTAACGAGACCATGGACTTTGATACTGCAAGCACAATAGCTGCAGACTTTGGCTATAATGTTAAGACAGCGGTAGAGCATAGAGCTTTGCCTTCCCGAAAGGGAAGAGGAAAAGGGAAACTGTCGGTTCGCTCTCCAGTGGTTACTGTCATGGGACATGTTGACCATGGCAAAACCAGCCTCCTTGATGTCATCAGAAAGACTAACGTGACTGCTCACGAGGTAGGAGCAATCACCCAACATATTGGTGCCTATCAAGCTTTAGTAGACGGACGCAAAATCACCTTTCTGGATACACCTGGACATGAGGCGTTCACTGCCATGAGAGCTCGAGGGGCTCAAGTGACTGATATTGTAATTTTGGTGGTTGCCGGTGATGACGGTGTTATGCCTCAGACTGTGGAAGCTATAAACCACGCCAGGGCTGCCAAGGTGCCCATAGTAGTTGCCATCAATAAGATTGATAAACCTGATGCTAACCCCGAACGTGTAAAACAGCAACTTGCCGATTTGGGGTTGGTTGTTGAGGAATGGGGCGGCGATACTGTTTGTGTACCCATATCCGCCAAGCGAGAACAAGGAATATCAGATTTATTGGAAAACCTATTCTTAGTTGCCGACATATTAGAATTGAAAGCTGATGCTGATAGAGCCGCAGAGGGAGTAGTCATTGAGGCTAAGCTGGACAAAACCAAAGGGCCTTTAGCTACCTTTCTCGTTCAGAAGGGTACCCTCAGGCGAGGCAATATTGTGGTAGCGGGTGATACTTGGGGAAAAATAAAAGCCATGTTTGATGACAAAGGAAATCAAGTGCACAAAGCTGAACCATCCACTCCAGTGGAGGTCCTCGGCTTAAATGAGGTGGCAAAATCGGGAGACCTTTTTATTGTGGTTCCCAATGAACATGAAGCACGAAGCATTGTAGAAGAACAAAAATATTCTAGGCCACGTCTCACCCTGAGTTTAAGCGCTCTTTCCAGCCAAATAAGTGAGGGGCAAATGAAGGAACTCAACATAGTTTTGAAGACAGATGTCGAGGGTAGTATTGAACCCATAAAAACTTCCCTGGAAAGGTTGGGCACAGAAAGGGCAAAAGCTAGAGTCATTCATGCTGCTAGCGGGAGCATCACAGAGAGTGACGTACTTTTGGCTTCAGCTTCTAAAGGCATTATCATCGGTTTTGACACTCCCACCTCTCCTGGAGCAACGCAGCTAGCTAATTTGGAAGCGGTGAGCATCCAACAATATGATGTAATCTACAAGCTAATAGAAGATGTGGATAGGACGTTGAAGGGGATGCTTGAGCCAACTTATACTGAAGTGCTCCGCGGGCGTGCTGAAGTGAGGGCTGTCTTCTCCAGCAGCAAGCTAGGGAAAATAGCCGGAGTTTACGTTACGGAAGGAAAGATATGGAGAGATGCTCATGTCAAAATATTACGCCAAAATAAAACTGTTGGGGAATCCCAGGTCTCTAGCTTAAGGCGTTTTAAAGAGGACGTCCCCGAAGTCTCCGCTGGCCTCGAATGCGGGCTGGGGATAGAAAGGAGTATCGATTTTCAGACTGGTGATATCATCGAATTTTACCGAAAGGAAAGAGTAGAGTAACCATACTTTCCTGATAGGAGGCTCAAATGAGCAGGCGAAGTGAACGAACCAGTAAACTTATCCAGCGAGAAATCAGCGGGCTGCTTGAGCGTGAGGTTAATGACCCCAGGCTGAGCAGGCTTATTTCGGTAACAGAAGTCACGCTTTCACCCGACCTTAAGCATGCCAAGATATTTGTTAGCACCTTAGGCAGCGAAATAAACAAGGAGGATATGCTGGCAGGCTTTAACAACGCTTCAGGCTTCTTGCGCAAGGAACTTGCGTTACACTTAAAATTGAAATATACACCGCAACTCAGCTTTCATTATGATGATTCCATTGAACGAGGAGCACGGTTACTCAAATTAATCGGGGAACTAACCACCACTGAATAGCTCCATTCGGTTTTGCCCGAGATCGGTTTGAAGGTATTGACATTGGTATCTATAAATATGTATAAAATGGTGTATAAAAGATATCTGAATGTGTTTTAGCCTTAAAATCCGGGTGGTTTTCAATGCAAGCATATTGTTTTTTAAATGTCGAACAAAGAGAGAGATAAAAATGCCCAGAACACAACTCTTAAGAATAGGAAACCAGCAATTTAGGGAACCTGCCCTACGCGCGGAACAAAGGTATTTAGGATGGGCAAGGTCTAATTCCTATAGCAAGTTCTCCGCATTTATGAAATGGGGGTGAAAATGGGAAAAATAAATGTAGCCATCATAGGTGTTGGTAATTGTGCTTCTTCCTTAGTGCAAGGAATTCACTACTACAAGGATGTCAAGGAAGATGACTTTGTCCCCGGTTTAATGCATGTCAACCTGGGAGGCTATCATATAGCCGATATCAATTTCGTGGCCGCCTTTGATATTGACAAAAACAAAGTAGGCAAGGATTTAGCTGAGGCTATTTTCATCAAGCCAAACAACACAATTAAGTTTTGTGATGTGCCTAAGACAAGCATCCGGGTTGAGCGGGGTATGACCCATGATGGACTGGGCACTTATCTATCTAAAATTATCACCAAGGCGCCAGGTCCAACTGCTAACATTGTTGATCTACTCAAAACGACCGCGACTGACGTAGTAATTAATTATCTGCCTGTGGGAAGCGAGGAGGCAACCAAATGGTATGTAGAGCAAGTGTTAGCTGCTGGTTGTGGCTTCATCAACTGCATACCTGTTTTTATTGCACGTGAGTCTTACTGGCAAAATCGATTTGCCGAGCGGGGATTGCCTGTCATTGGCGATGATATTAAGTCCCAAGTTGGCGCCACCATCACCCATCGCGTGTTAACCAGACTTTTCCGCGACCGGGGCGTGAAACTAGAGCGAACCTACCAGTTAAATTTTGGTGGCAATACTGATTTCTACAATATGCTGGAGCGCGATAGACTGGAGTCCAAAAAGATTTCCAAGACTGATGCTGTTACTTCACAGTTAGACTATGTTCTGGATCCTGACAACATCTATATCGGTCCCAGTGACTATGTGCCCTGGCTAGCCGACCGTAAATTTTGCTACCTGAAGATGGAAGGCCGCACCTTCGGCGATGTCCCTCTAAATATTGAACTAAAGATGGAGGTATGGGATAGTCCCAATTCAGCTGGGGTAGTTATTGATGCCATAAGATGCTGCAAATTGGCCCTGGACCGTGGCTTAAGCGGGACCATGGTAGGGCCTTCAGCATATTTTATGAAATCTCCACCTATTCAATATTCTGACGAGGAAGCTCGTGTAAAAACTGAGGCATTTATCGTGGGACAAGGACAAGAATGCCCCGTCACTCTGCCTGAGTTAGAGTCAGTTGAAAGTGAGGGATAAGCTGACTCCGTGCCGGAAGTGCTAACTTCAAACAATACGGCTTGAAAATAAATCTATATGTGACCTTAGTTACGGGAGCTAACTACGTTTGATAAAGGTGTCAAGTTGCTTGGGGTTTCCCTATCCACTATGTGGGCGAAAGGTAGATTTAGCCACATGGCGGAATTTGCCGCCAAAGCTAAAGAACTGGGCTTTACTCACATAGAAGCAAATGCTTCAATTTCCCCAAGAATGCTTAGTGAACTCCTTGAGACCACAGTTCCTATTTCCAGCATTCATTCTCCCTGTCCGGCGGTATTGTCAACCAGAGGGATCCCCGCAAGCAGCCTTTGCTTAAGTTCTCTGGACGAGAGCGAGCGAATAGAGGTTGTTAGCTTTACCAAGCAAACAATAGACCTTGCGTCAAATGTGAGCGCCAAGGCTATTGTGCTCCACATGGGTGAAGTGCCAATTGACCTGAGTTTGCAAGATAGGCTGTATACACTTTGCGCCAAGAGCCACACTCAAACTAAAGAATATATCCAGGCCAAAGAAGAATTCGTTTACCAGCGCACTTCCCGAGTTCGCCCTTACCTTGATGCAGCGAGAAAAAGCCTTCAAGAGCTTAGCGAATATGGCCGGCAAAAAGGTATAATGCTGGGACTAGAGACCAGATTCCATCTTCACGAGATACCAAATATAGCCGAAATGGCAGAGCTACTTAACGAAGCTCCAAAAAGCCTGGTGGGCTACTGGCATGACATAGGGCACGCTGAAGTTCAACAGCAGCTTGGCTTTAGCTTGCATGAAGAATGGCTTTCACGGTTCAAACATAGAATGATTGGCATCCACTTGCACGATGTTCTTGGTCTCTCTGATCATCAGGCCCCGGGCAAGGGAGATGTGAATTGGGAAATGTTGACCAAATACTTACCTCCGGGAATAGTGAAGGTTTGCGAAATCGGCGAGTGGAATGACGAAGAGCAAATACAAGGGGTAGTCAATTTCCTGCAAAAGGAAGGGGTAGTAGGCTAGCTGGAAGAGCTGAGTGAATTTAATAAATATTCGACGGAATTTAGCCTATCGTATTACCGATCCCATGGTCAGGATTTTGAGTAAAAGCGGGATAACGCCCAACGCTCTTACTTTCATCAACCTGGCTCTGAATATAGTTGCGGCCTATGTTATCGCTACGGGGCACTTGCTTCTTGGCGGGGTTTTAGTTCTAGTTGCAGGCTTATTTGACCTCCTTGACGGAGCCTTAGCCCGCTTCACCAAACAAACTACGAGGTTTGGCGCTATTCTGGATTCAGTAGCTGACCGCATTTCTGAGGCAGCAATACTTTGTGGTCTCTTGATTTGGTATATACCACAAGAGGAAGCCAGCCTGGAAATCGTGCTTATTTTTGTTGTTTTAATCGGTTCCTTCCTGGTTAGCTATATAAGAGCTAGGGCAGAAGGACTCGGCTGGCAATGTCAGGTTGGCTTGTTTACTAGAGCAGAACGGGTTATAGTATTAGCAATAGGTCTGCTGATAAATCAGATTT
>Ga0209979_1000201_pt1 | contig 94744 bp, 86 predicted proteins | sample AnhtaG_FD_183114 | JGI IMG/M metagenome (GOLD analysis project Ga0209979, IMG submission 183114) | Deep subsurface microbial communities from Anholt, Denmark to uncover new lineages of life (NeLLi) - Anholt_01485 metaG (SPAdes) (version 2) | ecosystem: Environmental > Aquatic > Marine > Oceanic... | reverse complement strand
CGGCCCCCCGTCCGGCCACCCCGCCCTCGGGCATGCCGCCGCGTCCGGGGGTCCCGGCGCCCGGCGCGCGTCCGGCGGGCAACGGGGCCCCGGCCTCTCCGGCCGCCCCGGCGGGTCCGCGCCCCGGGCAAGTGGCTCCGGGCCGTAAGGGCACCTGGAAGGACAAGGACAAGGAAAAGGAGACCGCCCACAAGCTCTTCGAGCAGGGCGGAGGCAAGCGCGGAGGCCGTCGTCACCGGGGCCGCGAGGAGGCGGAGGTGCCGGAAGCCGTGTTGACGAAGCACATCAAGCTCTCCGGCTCGGTGACGGTCAAGGAGCTGGCTGACCGGATGGGGGTCAAGGAGACCGAGATCATCAAGCGGCTCTTCCTCAAGGGCCTCATGGCGACCATCAACCAGACGCTCGAGCTCGAGACGGCCGAGATGATCGCGACCGAGATGGAATACACGGTCGAGCTGGTCAACCCCAACGAGACCGAGACGGTCGTCGTGGCCGAGGAGGACCGCCCCGAGGACCTCCTGCACCGGCCGCCCGTCGTGACCATCATGGGCCACGTCGACCACGGGAAGACCTCGTTGCTCGACGCGATCCGCAAGACCAACGTGACGGCCGGCGAGGCGGGGGGCATCACCCAGCACATCGGCGCCTACCAGGTCAAGATCAACGACCAGCCGATCACCTTCCTGGACACCCCGGGCCACGAGGCCTTCACGGCCATGCGCGCCCGCGGCGCCAAGGCGACCGACATCGCCGTGCTGGTGGTGGCCGCCGACGATGGCGTCAAGCCGCAGACCATCGAGGCCATCAACCACGCCAAGGAGGCCGGCGTCCAGATCATGGTCGCCATCAACAAGATCGACAAGCCGGGCGCCAACCCGGACCAGGTCAAGCAGCAATTGACCGAGTACGGGCTGGTCGCCGAGGAGTGGGGTGGAACCACGGTCATGGTCCCGGTCTCGGCCAAGCAGAAGATCGGCATCGACGACCTCCTGGAGATGATCCTCCTGGTCGCCGAGGTGCTCGAGCTCAAGGCCAACCCCAAGAAGGAGGCCAAGGGCCTCATCATCGAGGCGCAGCTGGACAAGGGGATGGGCCCGGTCGCGACCGTGCTCGTCCAGAACGGGACCCTCCACGTCGGCGACAACTTCGTGGTGGGGGCGATCGCCGGCAAGGTCCGCGCCATGATCAACGACCACGGCCGCCGGGTCCGCGAGGCGGGCCCCGCCATGCCAGTCGAGGTGCTCGGCATGCCGATCGTCCCGACCGCGGGCGACGTGTTCCAGGTGGTCGAGGACGAGAAGACGGCCAAGACCATCGCGGCCCAGCGCTCCGAGTACGAGCGCACCCAGCGCCTGCAGGCGACGCGCCACGTGTCGTTGAACGACGTCTACAGCCGCATCCAGGAAGGCAAGATCAAGGACCTCAAGGTGATTCTCAAGTCCGACGTCAAGGGCTCGGCCGAGGCCCTCGAAGGGTCGCTCGCCAAGATCCAGGCGAAGGACGGCGACGTCCAGGTCCGGGTCATCCACTCGGGCACGGGCGACGTGTCGGAAGCGGACGTCATGCTGGCCGCTGCGTCGGAGGCCATCGTGATTGGCTTCAACGTCAAGGCCGACGACCGGGCGCGCGCCCGGGCGGCGGCGGACGGGGTCGACATCCGCGAGTACAACGTCATCTACAAGGCCATCGAGGACATGGAGGCCGCCCTCAAGGGCATGCTCGAGCCGGAGTACGAAGAGGTCCTGCTCGGCAAGGCCGAGGTGCGAGCCCTGTTCAAGGTCGGCAAGCAGGACGTCATCGCGGGCTGCATGGTCAAGGAAGGCAAGATCCAGCGCGGGTCGATCGCCCGCGTCCTGCGGAACGAGGCCGAGATCTTCAAAGGCAAGGTCGACAGTCTCAAGCGCTTCCGCGACGACGCCAAGGAAGTGGCGGCCGGGTACGAGTGCGGGATCGCCTTCGACGACTTCAACGACCTGCAGGAAGGCGACGTGATCGAAGCCTACCTGCGCCAGATCAAGCAATAAGACAGGGGGGCCGGGGCACTTCGCCCCGGCCCGTCCGGAAAAGGGGGCCCCCATGGGCAATCAGCGAGCCGAACGGGTCGGCGAGGTCATCAAGGACGTCGTCGCCGACGCCATCCGGCGCCTCAAGGACTCGCGCATCACCGGCATGGTCTCGGTCACCGAGGTGGAAGTGTCGGGCGATCTGCGCCACGCCAAGATCTTCGTCTCGATCTACGGGGACGAGGAGAGCCAGCAGCAGACCATGGAGGGCCTTCACTCGGCGGTGGGCTTCGTCCGCTCCGAGGTGGGCAAGGCGGTCAAGCTCCGCTCGGTGCCCGAGATCCAGTTCAAGCAGGACCGCTCGATCGAGCATGGGGCCCACATCCACGACCTCCTGGCCCGGATCAAGCGCGAGGAGGCCGGCTCGGATGGGGCCTAGCCTCCCGGCCGAAGTCGAACTCCTGAGATCGGGGGGGCCGACCACCTGGGTGGTCGCCTCACACATGGCCCCCGACGGCGACACCCTGGGGTCGGCGATCGCCATGAAGGTCCTCTTGCGCGCCTTCGGCCACCGGGTCCTCCACGTCTGTCCCGACCCGCCCCCGGAACGCTATGGCTTCCTACCGGGCGCCGACGAGGTCGTGACCGAACTGCCCGCCGATCTGCCGCCCGACGCCGGGGTGGTCACGCTCGATGCGGCGGACATCGGGCGCTATGGGCGCCTGAGAAAGCCGGTCGAGCGCTTTGCGACCATCGCGAACGTCGATCACCATGTTTCCAACCCGCGATACGGACATATCAACGTCGTACTGCCGGAGGCCGCCGCGACCGGCGAGGTCGTGTACGACCTGTTCCGGCACTTCGGGGTGCCGATCGACGCCGAAGCAGCGCTCGGCATGTACGTCGCGCTGGTGACCGACACGGGCGGGTTCGCCTACGAGGCGACCAGCGCCGAGTCCCACCTGATGGCGGCCGACCTGATCCGCTCCGGGGTTCGTCCGGCCGAGGTGTCGCGGGCCCTCTACGAACAGGTCTCGCCGGAAGAGTTGGCCATCTCGGCGCTGGCCGTGACCCGCATGCGGCGATCGGCCGATGGGCGCATCGCCTGGACTTGCGTCACCCGCGAGATGCTGCAGGAGACGGGGGCCGACGAAGAGCATACCGAGGGCATCGTCGAGACCCTGCGGGCCATGCGCGGGGTCGAGGTCAGCTTCTTCGTGCGGGAGCAGGCCGATGGTCTGCTCAAGGCGAGCTTTCGCTCCAAGTCCGGCATGGACGTTTCCCGGCTCGCCGGCCGGTTTTCCGGGGGGGGGCACCGGCGGGCGGCCGGCGCGACCCTGACCGGGACCCTCGACGAGGCCGTGGCCCGTATCCTGGAGGCGATCGCCCATGAGTTCCAGGCCACCCGTTAGCGGCCTGCTCAACCTCCTCAAGCCTCCCGGCATGACGGCCCACGACGTCGTGGCCGTTCTGCGCAAGCGGCTCGGGATCAAGCGGATCGGCCACGCCGGCACCCTGGATCCCCTGGCGACGGGGGTGCTCCCCGTCGCGGTCGGATCGGCCACCCGCCTCCTGCCCTACCTGCGTTCGGGCAAGGAGTACCTGGCCGAGGTCCAGTTCGGAGTCGCCACCGACACAGCCGACGCCGAGGGGACGGTGGTCGCCGAGGCCGATTGCGTCGTGGGGGAAGCCGATCTGTCGGAGGCCCTGGATCGCTTTCGAGGCCCCATCCGTCAGCAGCCTCCGATGGTCTCGGCCGTCCATCATCAGGGCCGGCGCCTCTACGAGCTGGCCCGCGAGGGGATCGTGATCGCCGATCGCCCGTACCGCGAGGTCACGATCGACCAGCTCGTCCTCGAGGGCTTCTGGCCCGGTCCCCGGCCGCGCGCCCTCCTGCGGGTCTCGTGTTCGGCCGGGACCTACATTCGCTCATTGGCCGTCGACCTCGGAGCGGCGCTCGGGGTTCCGGCGTCGCTGGCGTTCCTGTTGCGAACCCGCTCGGGGGACTTTCCCCTGGACCGGGCCCAGTTGCTCGGGGACGAACCGGCCTGGGTGAGCGAGGACCTCTACCTCTCCCACCTGAGTCGCCGGGAGGCGGATGCGGCCGAGGCCAAGGGGGTCAGCCATGGGCGATCGTTGCCGGCCAGGGGCGAGCCGGAAGGATGGGTCAGGGTGTTCCAGGGCGATCGCCTTCTCGCCATCTACGAACGGCGAGGGGATGAGCTCATGCCGCTCACCGTGTTCTCGGCGGCGTCCGAGATGGCTCGTTCGTAGGGATCGCGCGCTGGCGCAAGGTCTCGAACAGGCACACGGCCGTCGCGATCCCGGCATTGAGCGACTCCGCCCGCCCGGGCATCGGGATGGCCACCACCTCGTCGGCCATGTCGCGCAGCTCGGCCGTCAGCCCCGCCGACTCGTTGCCCACCAGCCAGGCGACCGGCCGCGTCAGGTCCGTCTCGTAGATCGACCGTTCGGCCCCGAGCGCCGTAGCGAGCACGACCACCCCCGAGCCCTGCAGGCTGCGCACGTCGGGGGCCAGGTCTCGGGGGCCCAGCACCGGCAGATGAAACAACGACCCCATGGTGGCCCGGACCACCTTGGGGGAAAAAGGATCGGCCGAGCCCGCGCCCACCAGCACGGCCGTGGCGGCCACGGCATCGGCCGTCCGGACGATCGTCCCGACGTTGCCCGGGTCCTGCAGGCCGTCGGCCAGCACGTAGCAAGCCTGACCGGTCGCGGGGGGGAGGGGGCGATCGCCTGGCAGCTTCGCCACCGCGAGGACCCCGTCCGGGGTCTCGGTCGTCGCGATCGCCGCAAAGGCCCGCTCGGCGACGAGGGTCACCGGACCAGCGACCAGACCGGGATGGGCCTCCAGCCACTCGGGGGTGGCGAACACTTCGTCGAGGGGAAAGCCACTGGCTTGGGCCTCGAGCAGAAGCTTGGTCGTCTCGACCAGGAAGGCGCCCGCCGCGAGCCGCCCCTTGCGGGCGTGCAGGGCGCGCAGGGCCTTGAGCCGGGGGTTTTGCGGGCTGGTGAGCAGGCTCACTCGGTGGCGAGGTACTTGGTCAGCCGGACCTCGTTCTTGACGCCGGGCTGGATGTTGTAGTCGACCTGGTCCATGAGGGTTCGCATCAGGTAGATGCCGAGCCCCCCCACCCGGTACTCGGCCAGGTACTCGGCCAAGTCGGGCGGGGCGATCAGGTTGGGGTCGAAGGTCAGGCCCCGGTCGGCGATCACGATCGTGAACCGGTCGTACTCGACCTGCACGGCCAGGTGCAGGCCCGGGTTGGCCATGCCGGGGGGGTAGGCGTGCTCCATGACGTTGGCGCAGGCCTCGTCGACGGCGAGCTGGATCTGATAGAGCTCCTCTTCGGAGAAGCCGAGGCCCTGGGCCTTCTCGCGCACGAACTCGCGGATCTCGGAGAGCTCCGCCGTATCGTTGCTGAAGACGGCCTCGAAGGCCTGGCCATCCGGCTTCTCGGTCATCACGCCGAGCCTTCGCGAAAGGCGGCAATCGCCTCTTCCTTGGTATCGAACACCTCGAAGAGCTTGCTGAACCCCAGGAGGTCGAACACCTTGAAGACCTTGGCGGGCATCTGGGCGATCTTGAGGTCGCCCTGGTTCTGGCGGTAGGTGCTGATGGCGCCCATGAGCACCCCCAACCCGGCGCTCGAGATGTAGTCCATCAGCTGACAATCGAGGATGACCTTGAAGCGGCGCTCGCTGACCAGGTTATTGAGTGCCCGCTCGAGCTCCGGGGCGGTGTGGGCGTCGATGAAGCCTGAAGGCCGGACGATCGTCAGGTCGCCGAGCGTCTCGACTTGTTGCTTGTAGGTTTCCAAGAAGCCTCCCTCTTCGGTGCTGCAAGCCGCCGCCATGATACCGCGTCCGGCCCGACATGGCCTCCAGGCCGGATTGATCTTCAGGAAACCTACCCGGCGTATCTACCTAGCAAACGAGCGCCCATTCCCGCGGATCCATCCAGAGCTCGTTCGCCCCTTCGACACCCGAACGGCTTTCAATTTCCCCTCCTGTGCAACAGGGGGGGGCATCCATTCGTGGCCAGCAGGACCGCTGCTGTCGTCAGGCAGCGGCTCTGGTGGGGCCTGAGGCCGAGGGTGAAGTAGAAGGGCTCCGCCGGAAATCCCCCATCGGCCTCCTGGCAAGCCACGAGGAAGTCGAACGCGGGCTCCAGGGCATCCAACTCAACATCGGCCAAGCGGAGCGCCGCCGTCGCGTAGGCCGTTTCGAGCACCCCAGGCCGGGCGGGCTCGGGCATGGGCCCCCCCAGCGCCACGAGGCCCACCGGTGCCCGCTGGACACGCCAGCCCCCACTTGGATCCCGGGTCGCGAGCAGAGCGGCGCGGGCCTGCTCGCGGGCCTCGCTCCATGTCGGGTGCGGCCCGAAGCACCGTTCGGCCAGATCGAGCAGGCGCAGCACCTGATAGGTCCCGTAGGCCGCCCCGTAGTACCAGTAACTGGACCACAGGCCCTCGTCGGCCCGGATGAGGAGCCAGTCGATCCCGGCGACGGCCGACTCCCGGAAGCGCTCGGGGTCGAGCGCGAGCAAAGAGGCGAGCAGGTTGGCCACGACCTCGGGGTGGACGGCCGCCGGGCCCGCCGCCCACCGCTCATCGGCTTCGGCGGCCACGGCCGGATCGGCCACCAGCCACGTCCGGAACCGACCCGGCGCCACCTCGTTGGCCAAGAGGCGCGCGAGCGGGCCCGCGAGGCGCGCCGAAGGGCCCAACAGGGCGATCGCCTGGGCCAGGTCGTCGGCATCCGGCGGGATATCCGGGGACAGGTTGAAATAGCGCCAGCCGTCCTCGGCACCCAGGTCGGAGATCGCCCGACTCTCGGTCTCGATGACCTCGCGAGCCCGCTCCGGATCGGCCTGGCGCAGCGCGAGCAGGATGAGCGAGACCGGGAAGACCGATCCGATCAGGACCGGGACCCCCATCAGTCCGATCTGGATCTCCAGGGCCTCCTGGAAGCCGTTCCCGGCTTGAGCCAGCAGGAAGTCGACGGCTCGTCGGCTCGTCATGGCAGCAGAAGAGCTGGGCATACCCTCACTCTACCGCCGTGTCAGGCCCCCGAAACCAGGAGATTCAAACCCTGGGCGGGTGGTATATAGAGGCTGGTTCAGTAAGGATGGCAAACGCACGGTGAACAACGCTCGCCTCAATTCGGTCGCGTTCTGGGCGACGATCGGCGCCTTGCTTTGCGTCGCCGTCGCCGCTTTCGTGCTCGCCGTCTCGTGGATCGGCCGGCCCTTCCCGGGCTTCGTCGTCTTGCGCAACAACTGCGTCGACTCGCTCGCCTCAGCCCGCTGGACGGGCTTCCAGCACGGCATCAAGCAGAAGGATCACATCCTGGCGATCGATGGGGTGTCCACCCTGGATGGCCCCGCCCTGTACCGCGAGGTCGCCGCGCGCCCCGTGGGCGTCATGCACACCTATACGGTCGATCGCCCAGAGGGCGGGCACTTCAAGCGGCTTTCCGTCCAGGTGCCGTCCCAACGCTTCGATCTCTTCGACTTCTGCGGCTTCTTCCTGGCGTTCTGGGTTGTGGGCTTCTTCCACCTCTTGGTGGGCGCCTTCGTCTCGATCGTCAAGCCGCGCGACGCCATCGCCCGGGCGCACCTCCTGTTCTGCATCTTCTTCGGAACCTTCTTCCTGACCAACTTCGACGGGATCACGACCCAGGTCTTCACCTACTTTCCGCACAACGAGGCCTTCGCCCTGCTGGGCGCCTTCGCCGTCAACCTCGCCTTCCTGGTGCCCCGTCCCGTGCCGCTGGTCGAGCGGTACCCCTGGATCCGCCCCCTCAACCTGATCGTCGGAATTCTGTTCGCCGGCTGGATTGCCTGGAGCTACGACCGGGCCGAGGTGTGGCCGACGGCCTTCGAGGCCCTCACGGCAGTCGGCTCGGTGGCGACCCTCATCGTGCCCATCTCGAGCATCTGGGCCCGCATGAGCAAGACCAGCCCGCCCCAGATCAAGAGCCAAGCCCAGCTCATCCTGTGGGGAGCCCTCATCGCCTTCCTGCCCGTCATCGTGTACAACAGCGCGGCGATCGCCGGCTACACGATCCCCTACGGCGAGTTCACCCTGTTCGGGATGGTCATCTTCCCGGCGACCGTCGCCTACACGATCATCCGACACAAGCTGTTCGACATCGAGGTGATCGTCAAGCGGACGGTCACCTACGCGGTCGTGACGGCGTCGTTGGCCTTCGTCTACTTCATCGTCACGGCCGGGCTGCGCAGCCTGATCCACGTCCAGAGCGACGTCCTCAACGTGATCGCAACGGCTCTGGTGGCCCTCGCCTTCGCCCCCATGCGCGATCGCACCAAGGCCCTGGTCGACAAGGTCTTCTTCCGCAGCGGCTACGACCTGGCGCGGATCCTGACCGAGTTCGGCGACCAGGCCCGCGAGACCTTCGACGCGGCCCACCTGCTCAAGCTCTTCGTCAAGACCCTGGAGATCGCCCTCCATCCAGCCTATGTGGCCGTCCTCCTGCGAGACGGCACCTCGGGCCGGCTACAGCTGCGGGAGAGTCTCGGGCTCGAGTACGGTCGGAAGCTGGACGTCGCCCCGGACGATCCAGTCCTGGCGTCGCTGTTGGGCCCCGAGGGCGGCTCCATCACGACCGGGACCCTCGACGTGGGAGGCCTGAAGGAAGCGATGGCCCTGCCCCTGCGCCTCAAGAACGAGCTGGTGGGGCTGATCCTGGTGGGTCCCCGCAAGAGCGACCAGGCCTACGGGATCGCGGACCGCTCGCTCTTGGTCAACCTGGCGCAGCAGCTTTCCCTGTGGGTCAAGAATGCCCAGCTATTCGGGCAGCTGGCGGGCCAGGAGCGCCTAAAGCGCGAGCTGGAAATCGCCCGCGAGGTGCAGGCGGGCCTGTTGCCGGCGTCCCTGCCCACCCGCAGCGGGGTCGAGCTCTCGGCCATCTCGCTGCCGGCCCTCGAGGTCGGGGGCGACTTCTACGACGTGATCGCGGTCGACGAGCACCGGCTGGGCATCCTGATCGGCGACGTGTCGGGAAAGGGGGCGCCGGCCGCCCTCTTGATGGCCATGACCCTCGTGATCTTCCGCTCCATCTCGCGCGACAACCTGTCGGCGGCCGACGTCATGCGTCAGGCCAACGAGCTCATCTTCCTGAACCGGCCGTCCAAGAAGATGTTCGTGACGGCCTTCTACGCCGTCTACGACCCCCGGGATCGGTCCATGTCCTTTGCCAACGCGGGCAGCCCGTTGCCCTTTGGCACCACCGGGCGGCTGGAGGCCAAGGGGATGTCGCTCGGGGTGCTTCCGAGCGTCACCTACGACGAGGAGCACTCGACTTTGGCCCCCGGGGAACTCGTCGTGCTCTACAGCGACGGGGCCGAAGACGCGATCAACCCCGAGTCCGAGCAGTTCGGAGAGGAGCGCCTGGGCGAGATCGTGGCCGCCCACGCGACGGACGCCCCCAAGGACGTGCAGGAGCAGATCCTGGAGGCGATCCGCCGGTTCTCCGAGGGGTCCGATCAGTTCGACGACATCACGCTCGTCACCCTGAAGGCGAGCTGATCCGGCGCCAGTTCGCCAGAACGGCGGGGCCTGCGGCAGCAAGGATGACCCCCCTCAATCCCCCCTGGCTTCGCCATGAGGGAAGATCAAAGCCGTGATCCCCCTCCTGCTTTGCAGGGGGGGCTAGGGGGGGTCATCCTTGCTGCCGCAGGCCCCACGTCCTCACGACGTCGCGCTGGGCACCGAGTTGAGCGGATACCGCTCGCCGGTGACCGCTTCCAGCGCCGTGAGGGCCGCCCCGTAGGCGGTCGAGACCGCCGCGAGCTCCGGGTCGAGTGCCGCTTCGAGGTCGACAATCTGCGTAACGCCGCAGGCCAACAGTGCCGGCCGTGCGAGTGCATCCTTACCGAGGCCCATGACGGCGGCCTCGATAGCAGCCGCTTGCCCGAGACCGGCCCGCGCTATCACCCGGGCGATCCCTTCGGCAATGCGCGCGATCAGCTGGCGGTGAAGGTTACCGGCGAGTTCGATCAGGGTCTCGTCGGAGAGCAGCTCCCGGTCGAGGCCAAAGGCCTGAGCCAAGTCTCGCATGGCCTCGTCGCGGGACGGGTAGTGACCGCCGTAGGCGTGGCGCTGGGCGAGCTCGGGGCTCACCAGGTCGAGGATCCGGGCGAGGCTCGCGGTGGTGCCCTGGCGGGGGTAGAGGTGGTAGGCCTGGCCGAAGGCCGAGGCGTGGCGGGCGGCGTAATCGAGCGGGGTCGCCGTCAGGCCGTACCACATGAGCCGCTGGCTCTCCAGGCGGGCAAGGTTGAAGCCGTCCGGGTCCGACGCCGCCTGGGGCTCGATGCGGCCTTCCAGGATGGCGATCGCGTCCGTCGAGGTCGTCCCGGTGTCGACGCTGAGCCCGGTCCCGATCAGGCGGCTCGCGAGGAAGGCGGACCCCCAGAATTTGGTCGCGGCGAAGCGCACGACCTCCTGGCCCGAGAGGGCGAGGCAGTCCTCGGGGGCGTACAGGTGGCCATCGGCCCCGATCAGGCGGGCGGCGTCCCCCCAGAGGGCCCGGGCCATCTCGGCCGTGTGGTGGAGGCCCAGTCGGAACGAGGGGTAGCTGTAGAAGTGACTCGTCAGGACGGCGACCCGGTCGACGCTCGCGGGTTCCCAGCCCAGCTCGGCCAGAAACGCGGCCGACGTGGTCACCAGGCCCGCCTCGAAGTCGCTACGGCGGTCCGGCAGGAGCTGCGGCGTGAACGGTAGGGGGTGAGCCGCCCAACGGGCCTGTGGATGGCCGTCTTTGGCCTCGAGGGCGACGTACTTGACCTTGGCGTTGCCGAGATCGATGCCGAGCGTGCGGGTCATGGGGCCTCCCCTCCTGGACGACGAGCGTTCCATCATGCCCGGCGAGGCCAACCGGAGTAAAGGGCCCCGTGCTCGTCTCCCGGGGTGGAATCGGGTAAGACTCCCTGGATGGATACCTCGGATCGGCCGCTGCCCGCCATCGCGGAAGCCCTCTCGACCTTCCAGCCCGGTCGCTACCGGTTGGGGGAGATCCTGGTCGCGCAGGGTCTCTGCCCAGAGGAGGCGATCGCCGTCGCCCTCTCCGAGCAAGCCTCTCGCGGGGGGCGTCTCGGGGAGATCCTGGTCCGGCAACGGGTCTGCACGCGAGACCAGGTCTCCGAGGCGCTGGCCTATCAAGCCTTGGCCGGCGCGGAGTGCTGGCGGCACATGGGCCGCTCGGTGTGGCATCCCGGGCGGATCGAAGGCCGGCAGGGATCGGCCGGTCATGAATTCTGGGTGATCGGGGTGCCCGAGGTGGGGAGGTACCTGCGCGCGAGCGACCTCGATCGGGCGATCGCCGACCTCTTCACCCACCACGACGCCTTTCCCGATCTGCTGCGCGCCGTCTGGGCCCGCTGCGGGGTCCTCGTCACCCCGAACCAGGTCGTGCAGCTCTTCCATCGGTTCAGCACCGCCGGGCTACTGGTCGCCCCGGCTTCCGAAGCCCAGCGCTCTCGTTTCCACTGGCGTCGCCTCCTCCAGACCCGGATTCCGCTCGCCGATCCGACCCCCGGCCTGGAACGGCTCGGTCCGATCCTGCGGGCCTCCGTGACGCTCCCTTTCCTGCTGGGAGCGTGGGGGCCGCTGGTGCTGGTCGCCACCGGTCTGGCCTGGCAGGGCCGAGCGGAGATCGGGACGGACGTCCGATGGCTCACGGCCCACGCCTCGCTCGGGGTTCTGGGCCTGTACTACGCCTCGGTGGCGCTCAGCGTCGCCGTGCACGAGTTCGGCCACGCGGCCCTCTGCCATGTCCTGGGCGGCCCGGTCCGCCAGGTGGGGGTCATGCTCTACCTCGGATTCCCGATGGGCTACTGCGACGTCGGGGGCGCCTACTTGCTGCCCCGCAAGCGGGACCGGATCGCGGTCAGCCTGGGAGGCCTCTACTATCAGGTGGCCCTGGGGGCGATCGCCGCCTTGGTATGGGCCTGGGCCCCCTTGCCGCCCTTGGCCCGTGGAGGCATGGTCATGCTGATGTTGCTCACCGCCGCCTCGGTGGTCTTCAACCTCAACCCCTTCGCTCGATTGGATGGCTACTACGTGTTCGCCGACCTGATCGGGATCCCGAATCTGCGCTCGCGTTCCTTCGCCTTTCTGCGGGCATGGGTGAGGGGCGAGCGATCCGAGAGCCTCTCGCGCGCACAGGCGTGGCTATTCCTGGCCTACGGCACGCTTGGCCTCGTTACGTCCTGGGCCCTGGTCGTCTTGGCAATCCGGAGTTGGAGCACGTTTTTTCACCGTTTGGTCGCTTATGGCCTGAAATGAACGAGCGAGCAGTTCGCGATGCGAATTGCTCGCTCGAGTCTCAAGGCTGAACGCCAAAGGGGGGATGGCATGGGCCATCCCCCCTTTTGGTAACGACGTCTCGCGTTAGCAGGTGCTGTGGCCAGCGGCGGCCATGCGATCCAGCAGCCCGATCGGCTCGATGTTGCTCAGATAACGGTAGCCTGCCTTGAGCGATTGGATCTCGCTCTCCGAAAGTTCCAGCCCGTGCGCCTTGAGGGTTCCTTCGAAATCGGCGGTCAGATGAGCCTTGATCGTCTCATCCGACGCGGCCCGATTCACGAACGAGAGCAGCTTCGCATTCGTCAGCATCGATTCGTCCTCCTCTAAACCCGTTCCCCGATCCGCTGATTCCTTCCTACCACCTCCTCCGGAGCGCCTAACGGCCGTTTCGCAGGCTTAATCAACAATTCAGCCAATCGTGTCAAACCTTCAACTTCACGCAATAATCACGCAACACGGGCCGATGGTTCAGCCCTCCGCGGCCCATCGTGAAAAGGCCGGCATTCACGGGCTTTTTCCGAAATTTGAAATATCAACGATAAATAGTATTTAAGTCGATACGGGACCTGAAACTCAGTCAAAATCTGCATGATGGACAGTTATTCGCCACAGGAACGGACCGGAGGATAACGCCCAATCGATCGATCTGGGTTCGAGAATCGGCTTCAAATCCAATCCAGACCGGGACCCCCGGCCCGAAAACCTGCTGCAATCGTTTCGTCTCAATTAATTCCGTTCCACCGCGATTAAATCTCGGATGTTTTTTCCCAAGAAGCGAAGGATCGAAGCGGTTTCGGGGTTTATCCCTCCCTAGGTAGCTTGGTTGTGGGTTGCGGATTCGCAGCCAAACGCATGCGAGTGGGGAGGAGACCCTCATGCCTCGACTTGGTAAGCACCTTGGTCTCTGGTCGGCCCTGGGCTCAGTGGCCTTGCTGGTCGGCTGCCAAACCGCCAACGTGGGGGGGCTGCCGACATCCCAGCCGTCCCTCCAAAGGGCGACGGGGCTCAAGTTTCCCGGGTATCGGGTGCAGGACGTCGTCACGACCGGGGGCGCCGTCAACTACATGGTCACCGGTGCGTCCGCCGCGGCGATCGCCCAGGCCGGCGGCCAGGTGACCAGCACCCTCGACGGCATGGGGATCGCGTTCGCCACCTCGTCCGATCCGGGCTTTGCCAGCAAGGTCAAGGCGGCCGGGGCCTCGGCCGTTGCGGCGGTTCACCGGCGCAGCATGGAGCAGGGGATCAAGGGCCATCGCTGGTTCCTCGAGCCCGACAAGCCGAACTATGACGGTCCCGGCCACCAGCCCTACTCGGGGTATCAGTGGGGCCTCAAGACGACCAACGTCGAAGGGGCCTGGCAGCGTGGAGCCCAAGGCCAGGGGGTCAAGGTGGCGGTGCTCGACACCGGGGCCGACGACCACAACGAGAACCTGCGCCCCAACCTCGACTGGGACGAGGCCAAGTCCTTCATCGCGAGCGAGTCGACGGCCACGGACCTCAACGGTCACGGTAGCCATGTCGCCGGCCTCATCGCGGCCGCTGCCAACGACACGGGCACGATCGGGGTCGCCCCCGACGCCACGATCCTGCCGGTCAAGGTGCTCGACGACACCGGCTACGGCGACGACGCGGGTATCCTGGCCGGCATGCAGTACGCGGCCGACCACCATGCCAAGGTCATCAACATGAGCCTGGAGGGCTTCGCGACCGGTCCCGACGAGATCGCACTCTACCAGCTGGCGATCGACTACTGCAACGGCAAGGGAGCCATCGTCGTGACGGCCACCGGCAACGACGGCATGGACCCCAACCAGAACGGGGTCTTCTTGCTGCCGCAGCAGTGCAAAGGGGTCATCGCGGTCTCGGGGGTGGGGCCCCTCAACCAGCAGAATTTCGACACCTTCTCGAACTTCAGCAACTTCGGCAACTTCGTCTCGCTCGCGGCCCCGGCGGGCAACGTCGGGTTCGACGCCAACTTCAACCCGATCCTGTACACCAAGCTGGACTTCGTGCTGAGCACCTGGAGCACCAAGGCCGTCCAGTGGTCGCAGGGCGGCCTCACCTTCGGACCGGCGAAGCACATGTTCCTGGCGGGCACGAGCATGGCCGCGCCACACGTCGCAGGCGCCCTCGCGCTCGAGTACTCGCTGCACCCGACCTGGACGCCGGACCAGGCCAAGAGCCACCTGCTCAAGTCGGCCGATCACGTGGCGGGTCCGGGCTGGAATGCCCAGTACGGCAGCGGGCGGCTCAACTGCGGCAACGCCGTCCTGTAATTCCGGCGCAACCCGCCCGAAACGCCAGCTTCTCCCGTTAGGACTAGCTTGAGGCGCAGGTATAACCCCCAGGTGGGGTTTACCTGCGCCTCGTTCGTCGAAGGGAGAAGCCGTGTCCCCGTCCCGCTCCGCTGCCCTCCTCGCCCTGTCCGTCGGGCTGGCGAGCTGCGGCGTTCCGCCCGCCCTCCAGCCGCCCGCCACCTCCCCGGTCCGACCTCTGGACCGGATCACGGCCGCGCCACCCGAACCGGCTCCCGACCTCGAGGCGATCGCCCGCACCCTTCCCACCCGGCGCCGCCCCCACCTCGAGCGGCTGGTCGCGGCCGGAGGCAACCCGGACCTCTCGGCCGACGTCCCCCCCCTGCCGGGCCCCAAGGGCCAACCCCTCTCGGGCTACCAGTGGGGCCTCGCCGTCGGGCACGTCCCCGAGGCCTGGAAGGCAGGTTTTACGGGACGCGGCACGCTCGTCGCCGTGCTCGACACCGGGGCCGACCCCGACAACCCCAACCTGGCCCCCAACCTGGACTGGAAGGACGCCAGGAGCTTCGTCGCCTCCGAATCGGATCCGGTCGACCGCAACGGCCACGGCAGCCACGTCGCGGGCATCATCGCGGCGGCCGCCAACGGCACCGGGGTGGTCGGGGTGGCCCCCGGAGCGACCATCCTGCCCATCAAGGTCCTGGACGCCACCGGCTGGGGGGCCGACGCCGACATCCTCAAGGGAATCGACTACGCCATCCGCATGGGGGCCGATGTCATCAACATGAGCCTGGAGGGTCTGTTCGACAAGGATGCGGCCGGAGAGAAGGCCCGTGTTGCCTACACCACGGCCATCCGCTATGCCGAGAGCCGGGGGGCCCTGGTCGTCGTCGCGAGCGGCAACGATGGCCAGCACTATCCCCTCGACACCCAGTACGAATTCCCCGCCCAGGCGGGCCACCCCCTTGTCGTGGGGGCCGTGGGGCCGTTCATGGGGCAGCATCCGGAGCTCGCGGCCTTCTACGAGAACTACGGGGAGGGCTTCCTCGGCCTGGTCGCCCCGGGGGGTGGCATGGGGTTCGATCCCGCAGACGGCAGCCCCGTCGCCTTCAAGCGAGACCTCGTGCTCAGCACCTGGAGCACCCATGCCCTGCCGCACATCGACCAGGGCTATCCCTTCGGCCCCGCGAGCCACATGTTCCTGGGGGGCACCAGCATGGCCGCGGCCTTCGTCTCCGGGGTGGCGGCGCTCGCGCGCGAGGCCCACGGCCCCCAGAAGCCGTGGCTGTTGAAGCGGGAGTTGTTGCGTGCCAGTGGCCCGACCGACGACCCCGAGCACTACGGGCGCGGGCTCCTCGATGCGCAGCGGGCGATCGCCCGGAGCTAAGGACGGCTCGCCATCCTGGCTCGCTCTACCCCCTCCGGCTACGCCGGCCCATCTGTTCACCCTCCCCTCATCCCCCCGGGGAGAGGGATTCAAGGAAGCCCAACATCCGGGTCGGGCATGGTTGTGCGATCCGCACCGGACGAGCGAGGATTGGCCGGTGATGGCGCGCATTTACAGGCCGTCGAGCCCCCCCTATAATAGGGCCGCCATCGTGATGCCAAGCCATTTCGGGCGGTGCCCGAGGAGTTCGCGTGTCCATCCCTCCCTCCATGACCCGGTCGGTCCGGCGTCTGGCCTGGATCGCCCTCGCGACCGCGGCGACGTTCGGCTCGGCCGTCGCCGCGCAGGCCGCGCCCACGCGGGTCGACTGGAGCCGGATCGACGCCCTGGTCTCGCACCGCGCCTACCCGATCGCCCGCGCCGAGCTCACGGCCGTCCTGCCCGTCCTGATCGGCGAGGACCGCTACCGGGCCCGCTACTGGCTCGGCTACGTGGAGCGCCGCCTCGGGGACGCGCCCGAGGCCGAGCAGGTGCTCACCTCGGTGCCGCCCGAGAGCCTCTGGTACCCGGCCGCCCAGGGGGAGCTGACCCGCGAGCTCGAATCGCTCGATCGATGGGACGAGGCCGAGAGCCACATGCGGGGCCTGCTTTCCGTGCTCACGGGCCGCTCGGCGGACGAAGAGCGCCTCGAACTGGCCGATAGCCTCTTCCTGCGCGGCCGCTACGCGCAGGCCCTCCTGCTCTACGAGGACGCCATGACGGCCGAGACGGGAGACGACCTGCGCGAGCGGGCCGCCTATGCCACCGGCTGGTGCTACGAGCGATCGGGGAACCCGGCGCGGGCCATCTGGAGCTGGAAGGAGGCCATCCGACTCTTCCCCGAGAGCCCGCAGGCCGTGCCCACCCACCTCATGCTCGCCAACCTCTACCTGGTCATCGGCAAGCCGCTGTTGGCGAGCGACGAGGTGCACGCCCTCACGTCCCGGATCCACGACCCCGAGCTGGCCGCCCGGGCCCAGTTCCTCGCGGGCGAGGGCTACGCCGCCGTTGGCAACTGGCCGCTCGCCGAGGCCGCCTACGCCTTCGTCAAGCCGGGGAGCCGCTGGTCCGAGCCGGCCGAGTACGGCGCGGCCTATGCCCGCTGGCAATCGGGCGACCCCAAGGGGGCCCGGCCCGCGCTCGCGGCCTGGATCGCCCGCTACCCCAGCAGCCCGGTGCGCGGGGCCGTCCTCTACGCCATGGGCCGGGTCGAGCTCGAGCTGGGGAACCCCGAGGCGGCGCGCACGGCCTTCGAGAAGGCGATCGCCGATCCGCGCCCCAGCAGCTACGTCGAGCTCTCCCTGTTCGGGCTCGCCGAACTGGATTACAACGCCAATCGCTTCGAGACCTGCGCCGACATGGCCCGCCGGCTGCTCGCGAGCTACCCCCAGAGCCACGAGAAGGGCCCCACCCGCTGGCTCTTGGCCGAGAGCCTGCTCGCGTTGAAGCGCTACCCGGAGGCGATCGCCGTCTACCAGGAGCTCGCGCGCAACGAGGCCGACCTCTCCTTCCTTGAGGGCAAGGGGGACGCCGTCACCTTCCGCCTCGGGCTCGCCCACTTCCGGACGGGGGACTACCTGGCGGCAGCCTCTTACCTGCGCTCGGTCGCAGAAGGCCACTACGGCGAGCAGGCCCTCTACTGGCTCGCGGAATCGACCTACCGACTGGGCGACTACGCGGAGGCGGGCAAGCTCTACGAGCGCTTCGCCAAGCGGTACGCCGGCTCGGACCTCTCGGCCCTCGCCTGGTACGGGGCAGGCTACTGCCGCTACCACTCCCACGACTGGCCCGAGGCCCTCAAGCTCTTCAAAATGGCCGCCCCACGGCTCGCCGAGGGTCCCATCAAGACGGACGCCCTCTTGAGGTTGGGGGCGCTCGAGCTGAACGCCCACGAGTGGAAGGCGGCACGCGAGACCTACGAATCCCTCTACGGCAGCCGGCTTGCCGCCGCGAACGCCCCCGACGTCCTGTTCGGGCTCGCCTACTCGACCTTCCGCGCGGGCGACGAGGCCCAGGCGGCCAAGCTCTCCGAGACCTTCGCCGAGCGTTACCCCGAAGAGGTGCGGGCGGACCGGGCGCGCTTGGTGGCGGGCCAGGCCTACTTCGCGCTCGGCAAGTACTCCGAGGCCGCCCTCGCCCTCTCGGCGGTCCTCAACGACGCCAAGGCGACGAGCGAGGAGAAGTCCGACGCCCGTTCCCGCCTGGGGGCCGCCTACTTCAACGCGGGGCTCGTGGACCAGGCCATCGAGGCCTACCAGGGGATCTACCAGGACGCGAGCCAGAGCCTCTCCGCGCGACAGGCGATCGCCCAGCCCCTCGCCGAGGCCAAACTCAAGAAGGGGGACCTCGACGGGGCGAAGGCGATCGCCCTCGAGCAGGCCACGGGGTCGGTCTGGACGGGTGACTTCCTGGTCTCGGTCGCGAAGGGCTACCTCGACAAGCAACGACCCGCCGACGCGGTATCCGTCCTCTCCGCCGTCGACTCCCCGAGCCCCGAGACCCGCCACCTCCTGGCCGACGCCTACCGGGCCTCCGGCAACCCCGAGGCGGCCATCGCGACCCTCGAGGCGATCGCCCACGACGAGGGGCCCCACCAGGCCGACTGGCTCTCCGAACTCGCCGAGCGGTACCTGGACGCCAACGATCCGGCCCGCGCTCAATCGACCTACGAGGCGCTCGCCAAGCGTTTCCCCGCCCATCCGACCCTGCTCAAGGGGGAGGTGGCGGTGGCGGCCGCCTTCGTCAAGAACGGCCAGGACGCGCTCGCCGTCACGGCCTACCGGACGGTGCTCGCGCGCTTCAGCGCCAACCACGAGGTGGCGAGCGTCGCGGCCCTGCGCATCGCCCAGATTCAGCTCAAGGGGGGGCGGTTCAACGAGGCGGCCCTCGCCTACCGGGAGGCCGAGAAGGTCAGCGTCCCGGGCTCCCTGGCCGCCGTGCAGGCCCGCTACTGGCTGGGCTATACCCTGGTCGCCGCTCACCGCTACGAGGACGCCGCCACCGAGCTCGCGAAGCTCAAGGTGCCGGCGAGCGTGCCCCGCGAGTGGCAGGCGCTCGCCTGGCTCAAACAGGGCGAGGCGCTCGAGCACCTGCGCCGCTGGAAGGATGCCGAGCGGCTGTATCGCCAGGTCACCAAGGGGGCCCAGATGCCCGCCCCGGAGAAGAGCGAGGCGAGCGATCGCCTCAAGTGGATCGCCGAGAACGTGAAGCCATGAAGTCCTGGTTCGGGGCGATCGCCCTGCTGACCCTGTGGGCCCCGGTGGCCCTCGCGGCCCCCGCCGACCCCGGCAAGCCCGAGGAGGCCGCCAAGAAGCTGCCGGTCGACATGCCGACCGTCCTCATCCACGGCGAGGACGAGACGGCGGGTCCGTTGCTGCCAGGCAACAAGCTCGCCCCGGACGTGCCGGGGGCCATGGCGTTCCGCTTGCCGAGCCCCCGCACGGCCCTCGACCTCGACCGCTACCTCGCCGCCGCCTCGCAGAGCGTCAAGCCTCCCATCAAGGTGGCCACCGAAAGCCTGCTGCCGGCGATCACCGGGTTCCGCGAGCTGCGGCTCGGCACGAGCGGTCCGAACCGCTACGACCTGGGCGCCTATGTCGGCCAAACCTTCGACCTGCCCGCGAACCCGCTGGGCAAGAAGGCGACCGCCCTCGGAGAGTTGCAGGGGCTCACGGCCGCGCCATGGACGCCCGCCGTGGGGGGCTGGTCCTCCTGGCAGCTCCGGCTGGAGGGCACGGCCTCCGACTCGACCACGGCCGGCCTCCAGCTCGGTCACCGCTCGACCCTGATTGCCCTCAACCAGGATGACGACCTCGCCCAGACCGTCCTGTTGACCGGTCGGACCCGCTACCAAGGCGGGGTGTACGGGCTACGGGCCGAGGGGGGCCGGGTCGCGGCCCCGGCCGCGCTCAACGCGGGGGTGGCGGCCTGGGATGGGGCGTTCAGTGGAAACTGGCAACCCGACTGGGGCTACACGGGCCACACCCTCGACCTGGCGGCCGATCTGGGCGGGTATGCGACCGACCGGCTCACTTACCCGCTCGCCTACCTGCGGGCGAGCGACGAGTGGGTCGTCCGCAGCGGCTGGACCCTGGACCTGGGGCTCGGCGCCGGACAAGAGATGGGCGCCTGGATCGCTGACCCGGCCTTGTCGGTCACCTTCAAGCCGTCGGACGCGACCGACCTGACCGCCGGGATCCGCTCGGAATCGACCATGCCCACCTTCTCCGACCTCTATCTCTCTCGCCGCTACGTGGCGGGAAACGCGGCCCTGCTCGATCAGCGGGTCCCCGTCCGCTTCGACCTGGCCGCCAGCCACCGGTTGAGCGATCGGTGGTATGCCCGGGCGTCCGCGGCCTTTCTGCAGGCCGATCGCTGGCTCGCTTGGCGCCAGGCCCCCGGGGCGGCCGGACTCTGGCAGCCCTTCAACCCGGGTTACTCGGGGGATACCGGGTCGCCAGCCCAGCAGGCGATCCTGGGGGAGCTCGCGGCCCAGTACCAGGCGAATCACGAGGCCTCCCTACACGTCTTCTACCGGTGGCGTTCGGTCCAACCCCTCGCCGAGATCGCCCAGGAGGCGGGCGTGACTCACGAGAGCCTCTGGTGGCATGATCGGGTGACGGTCGATCTGGGGGGCTCGATCCGGCTCGAGCAGCTGGGTTCCACCCAGGTCGCGGGAGGGCCAGTCACGGGCACCCAGGCGCTCGTGAGCGCCCGCGCGACCTATCACTGGACCGAGACCGTTGCGCCGTTCGTGAGGCTGGACGCCCTGCCCCTCATCGCCGCGCAGCCGGCCGCCAACTACTTCGCGCCGGATACCTTGCTCACCGCGGGCGTCGTGATCGGTTTCTAGGAGAGCGCCATGGCCCCATCCAAGCCCTCCCCCGTCGCCAAGGCCAAGCGCCGCCGAAAGAAGCACGCGGGCATCCCCTTGCCCAAGTCCCGCCCCACCAGCCCCCGGGCCTGGGTCGTGTCGGGGGTCGTGCACACGGTGGCGATCGCCCTCATCGGCTGGCTCTTGAGCGCGCCCCAGCCCCCCGAGGCGGTGGCCCAGCCGATCGAGCTCGTCGACGTGGTGACGGACGCTCCGGTGGGCGACCAGTCGAACGCCCAGGACCGCCCCAGTCCCAAGCAGGACGTCCAGCGGGTGGCCCCGGTCGCCCCGGTCGCCCAGCAGGCGGAGTCCGACGAGACCCTCGACGCCCCGCGCCGGCCCCACGCGGCGGCCGAGCCCGCCAAGGTCGACGCCCCTCCGCGACCCAACCTCGATGATCTGCTCGCCCGGCGCGAGGCCCGGGATCGGGCGCGCGAGGCCGAGCGGGTCGGAAAGCTCGCCTCCGCGGCCGAAAAACTCATGGCCACCGATCCGGGCCCCGGGGACCGGCCCCAGGCGACCAGCCGAGGGGGCAGCGTCGACACCGGGGGCGGGCTCACAGGCGATCTGGGGCAGCGGCGGATCCTCAAGCAGGTCCAGCCCTCCTACCCCGAGTCCGCTGAGCGAGCAGGCGAAAGCGGGGACGTCCAGCTCAAGGTGTTCGTGACCCCGGAGGGACGCGTCGCCCAGGTTGAAGTGGTCAAGCTTTCGGGTACACCAGAGATGGACAGGCGAGCGGTCGAGGCGCTCAAGCGCTGGCGGTTCGCCCCTTTGCCGGAGGGCAGTCCCGCCGTCACCCAGTGGGGGACGATCACTCTCCACTACCGGCTCGATTGAGGAGGGGGCGGTTGCCGTTGATGGACGAGGGCTCCGAGCGCCTGCTATACAGCTCGAGCCACAACCTCAACCTCGACATCCTGCGCGCCCAGGAAGACGCCGGCATCACCTGGCGCGTCGTCGATACCCTGGCCGAGCTGCGCTACGAGTCGCGCCAGGCCCCCAAGATCCTGATCCTCGACCGCTATCTCATGCAGTCCGGCGACGCCGCCCTCTTGCGGGAAATCGCGGCCCTGTGGGGCCACACGGGGGTCATCGTCTGCTCGTATCCCGAGGGCGAGGATCCCCCCTCCGACGTCCCCGAAGACCTCGTCTGGGGCTACCTGCGCGAGCCCTACCACGGCCTCGCGTTTCCCAAGCTGGTGAGCAATGCCTTCCAGTTCGTGCTCAACCAGCTCGAGACCGAGCGCTCCCGCCACGAGCTCCGCGAGTACTCGATCAAGCTGCAGGAGCTGAACTCGATCGGCATCGCATTGTCCTCCGAGCGCGACCCCGACAAGCTGCTGGAACTGATCCTCAAGAAGAGCCGGGACATCGTCTACGCGGACGCGGGCAGCCTGTACCTGGTCGAGCAGAACGACCGCAAAGAGCGCATCCTGCGCTTCAAGCTGTCGCAGAACGACACCTTCCCGTTCGGCTACCAAGAGTTCACCATGCCGATCTCCAAGGGCAGCCTGGCGGGCTACGTGGCCCTCACGGGCTACACCCTCAACCTCGACGACGTGTACCAGCTGCCCACGGACGTCGAGTACCACTTCGACCAGACCTTCGACCACCGGACCGGGTACCGGACCAAGTCGATGCTGGTCATCCCGATGAAGAACCGCAGCAACGAGACGATCGGGATCCTGCAGCTCATCAACCGCAAGAAGCGCCGCGACATCGTGCTCGACACCCCGCAGAGGGTCGACGAGGACGTGATCCCGTTCGATCTGGTGAACGAAGAGCTGGTGTTGAGCCTGGCGAGCCAGGCGGCCGTCGCGATCGAGAACAACATCCTCTACAAGAACATCGAGGGGCTGTTCGAGGGCTTCGTGAACGCCTCGGTGACCGCGATCGAGAGCCGGGACCCGACCACTTCGGGTCACTCCTCACGGGTGGCGCGCTTGACGGTGGGCCTCGCCGAGCTGGTCGACCGGGTCGACCACGGCGCCTTCGCCGGGGTCCGCTTCTCGCGCGAGCAGATCCGCGAGGTGCGCTACGCCTCGTTGCTGCACGACTTCGGTAAGGTCGGGGTGCGCGAGGAGGTCCTGGTCAAGGCCAAGAAGCTCTATCCCGGCAAGCTCGAGATCATCCAGGAGCGCATGGCCTTCGTCAAGAAGGCCTTCGAACTCGAGAACAGCCGCGCCAGGCTCGATTACGTCCTCGCCGAGGGCCGGGAGGCTTATTTGCTCGCCCGACCGCGCTTCGACCAGGAGCTCGCCGACGAGCTCGCCGAGATCGACGACTACCTCAAGGTCGTCACGGACGCCAACGAGCCGACCGTGCTCGAAGAGGGCAGCTTCCTCCGCCTCATGGACATCGCCCAGCGGACCTACCAGGACATCTACGGCGCGGCGAAGCCGCTCTTGACCCAGGACGAGGTGACCCAGCTCTCGATCCGGCGAGGCAGCCTGGACTCCCGGGAGCGGCTCGAGATCGAGAGCCACGTGACCCACACCTACAAGTTCCTGAGCCAGATCCCCTGGACCAACGACCTGAAGTGCGTCCCCGAGATCGCCTACGCCCACCACGAGAAGCTGGACGGTACGGGGTATCCGCGGGCGATCCCCAACTTCGAGATCCCCATCCAGTCCAAGATGATGGCGATCGCCGACATCTTCGACGCCTTGACGGCGAGCGATCGCCCCTACAAGAAGGCCGTACCGCTCGAAAAGGCCCTGGGCATCCTGCAGCTGGAGGCCAAGGACCAGCACGTGGATGCGACCCTGCTCGAGCTCTTCATCGAGCACCGGGTCTTCGAGGTGGGCCGGGTGCTCAATCCTGCATGAACCCTAGGAGGAGGTCAGGTGTTTCGGTTTGAGAAGTGGGTTCTGACCGGGGTGGCGATCGCCGCCATGATCCCGCTCGCTCCGGCCCAAGGTCAGCCTGCTGCAAGGCCGACGGCTCCCGCCCCCGTGCTCCGGACGATGAATTTCACCAAGGTGAACGCCGGGTTGTACCGCGGGGGAAGGCCGATGGATGCCGATCTCAAGGCGCTCGTCTCCTTGGGTATCAAGACCGACATCTGTCTCCTGGGGGATGGAAAAGGGGATGCCCCCAAGGTCGCGCACGAGCGATCGGTCGCTCGTGCCCTGGGGCTCAAGTTCGTCAACATCCCCCTGCCGCACCATGCCGTCCCCCCCACGATGATCGACGCGTTCTTCCAGACGGTCCTCAGCTCGGCCTCGCAGCCCGTGTACGTTCACTGCATCCACGGCCGCGACCGGACGGGGGCCATGATCGCCCTCTACCGGATTCGCCACGACGGCTACACCGGCCAGCAGGCGCTCGCCGAGATGAAACGGTTCGGCTTCAACCCGAGGCACTTCCCCGAGTTCACCCGAACGGTGCTGAGCGCTCCCCGGGCTAGCCTGCCCGCCGCTCCCGTGGGCCACTGAGCGAGTCGGGGGTCGACCTCCCGGCTGACTGGCACTCGACGGGCAATCGCGGTAGGATCGGCTCCATGACGACCGGCCCTCTCGCTGTCGACCCTGCCATCTACCGAGCCTGCGAGGCCGTCGGCGGGATCGTGGAAATCTGGGGCTTCAAACGGGTGCTGGGCATGACCTGGACCTACCTGTACCTGAGCGCCCGGCCCCTGTCGGCCCAGGACCTGCGCCAGGGCCTCGGCATCAGCACGGGGCTCGTCAGCATGGTGCTCCAGGAGCTGATGCGGTGGGGGGTCGTCCACAAGCAATCGGCCCCCGGCGAGCGCAAGGAGTATTACACGGCCGAGCGAAATGTCTGGCGGCCCATCTCCAAGGTCTTGCGCGAGCGAGAGCTCTACCAGGTCGGGGCGACCCTCGAACGGCTGCGCGAGGTCGAGGGCGAGCTCGAACTGGCCGCCGAGAGCGGCGAGGAGCAGGCCAACGACCCGAATCGGATCGCGGCCGATCGCCTGGCCGAGCTGATCCAGCTGGGCGAGCTCGCCTTCAACATGCTCGACCAGTTCGTCAGCCTGGGCGTGCTCGACATTCGCGACCTGCGGAGCGTCGCCCTGGGGGTCGGACTCACCCGCACCATGTTCCAGATGAAGCGCTTTGCCGAAGAGCAGCACCGCAAACACGAAGGGGGAAAATCGTGACCCAGTCCCGTCCCACGCGTCTCGGGATCCTGGTGGGGGCGATCGCCCTGCTGGCCGGTTGCACCTCGGCGTCTCCGCAGCAACCGGCGGCGTCGACCGCGCCCGCGAGCGCGGCCACGACGGCGCCGACGGGTGCGGCCACGAGCGCTCCGTCGAGCGCTCAGACCGTGACCATCTCGAACTTCACCTTCAGCCCGGCCACCCTCACCGTCGCGAAGGGCACGACCGTCACCTTCACGAACAACGACGGCGCCCCGCACACCGTGACCCCCGAGCACGGGGCCACCTTCACGGCGATCTCCAACCTGAACGCGGGTCAGTCCGGCACCGTCACCTTCAACACCTCGGGCGAGCAGGACTACTTCTGCACCTACCACCAGGGCATGGCTGGCATGCACGCCAAGGTCATCGTGCCGTAGCGATCGCCTCGGCTCGCTTTCGCTCGGCCGCGCTGAGCGATCCCGGTTCGAACCGGGCCCCGAACTCGACGGCAAACCGGTTGACGAGCGCCCGGGCGACCTCGTCCCAGCCCAGGTGGCCATGCCCGAGCTGCTTGAGGCTGGTCGCCCCCTCCAGGTCGGAGGCTCGCTTGAGGAGGGGGGCGATCGCCCCCGGCTCCTGAGCGAGCAAGAGGGTGCCGTGCTGCAGGAAGCCCCCATGCCGACGGACCTGGGCGCTGCCCGCGAGCTTGCGACCCTGCACGACCAGGTCGGCCCGGGTCGCCGTCGAAAAGCAGGCGCTCTTGGTCCCAGGGCGCTGATCGCCCGGTTCGCAGCCCACCGCGACCCCCAGATCGGCGAGGGCCAGGGCGATCGCCTTCGCGATCCGGCAGTAGGTGAGCGCCACCGAGGAGTCGAAGCCTTCTCTCTCCGAGGCGACGATGGCGTAGGTCAGGTCTCCCGCGCCGTGCAGGACGGCCCGCCCCCCGGTCGGCCGGCGCACGATGGCGACCCCCCGCACGAGGCAGGCCTCGCGATCGACCTCGTCCTCCCTCTGGGCGTACCCGAGGCTGAGCGTCGCGGGCGTCCAATCGTAGAGGCGCAGGGTCGGTGGGGCCTCGCCCGCGCGGTAGGCGTCGAGCGTGGCCTCGTCGACGGCCATGTTCCAGGCCCCGTGGGCGGGGCCGTCCCCAATCAGCCGCCAGGTCGTGGTGTGCATGCCCCCATGGTACCGCGGGCGCTATTCCAGGCAAGCCGTGGAGTTCGGGGGTGGCAAGCGGGGAGCTTTCCGCTTACAATGGCAATCGGGCCGTGCGTGGCCGTTTTCGAGGAGAGACTCCCTGCCGATGCCGCCCGAGAAGGTCATCAAGCGCCGCCCCAAGGTCAGCACTTACAACGACATCGATCTGACCCGCTGGAAGGACTACCCGGAGATCGAGACGGGCAGCCTCTGGCTGTTCGAGCGCCGTGACCGGACCGAGACCCACGTCGGCGACTACCACGGCAACTTCATCCCGCAAATCCCTCAGCAGCTGCTCAAACGCTTCACGCGTCAGGGCGATGTCGTGGTGGACCTGTTCCTGGGGATGGGGACCACCCTGATCGAGTGCCGGCGCCTGGGCCGGCACGGGATCGGGGTCGAGCTGCTCGATCATGTCGCCGAGGCCGCCCGCGAGCGGATCGAGGCGACCGCGAACCCGCACCGGGTCGAGACCCAGGTGCTGGTGGGAGACTCGGGCGCGCCCGGATCCGCCGAGCGGGTCCGCAACCACCTGGCCGCCCTGGGGAAAGAGCACGCCGACCTGGTCGTGCTGCATCCCCCCTACGGCGACATCATCTCCTTCTCGAAGGGTGAGCGGCCGGAAGACCTTTCAAACGTCGCGAGCGACGGCGAGTTCGTCGAGCGATTCCGGCCCGTGCTGCGCCGCGCCTACGAGCTGCTCGCCCCGGACCGCTTCATGGCCCTCGTGATTGGGGATAAGTACGCCCAGGGCTCCTGGGTGCCGCTGGGCTTCATGGGCATGCAGGCCGCCATGGACGAGGGCTTCCGGCTCAAGAGCATCATCGTCAAGGACATCAACGGCAACGAGAAGGGCAAGGGCAAGAACGCCAACCTGTGGCGGTACCGCGCGCTCGCCCAGGGCTACTACCTGTTCAAGCACGAGTACGTCTTCCTGTTCCAAAAGCCGGATCGCTGAGCCCGACCACCCGGGCCCCCCACGGGGTCCCGTCATCCCGGCGTTCGCCGGGAAGACGATCGGGTCCGATGGGACCCGATCAGCCTACTGCTTCAGGTCCTGGTCGGTCAGGATCTTGATTGGGTACTCGCGGGAGTGAATGCGCTGCAACAGGTTGTTATGCGCGTTCACGCTCGAAGCGGCCTCCCGGTAGCTGTAGGCGCGCCCATCCTGATGGAAGAAATGGCCAGAGGCCCAACCGCCGGCGGCGGCCAGCCCCCCGACCAGCACCCCCAGGGTGTAGAGGCTCAGGAAGCTCGCACCGGGAAGCGCGGCGATCGAGTTTCCCTGCACGGCGTTCCACGCACCCGCTCCGACCGAGAGCCCGGCAAGGCCCACCCCGCCCCACAGGGCACCCTGGGCGATCGCCCCGTTGAGCGCGTTGACCCGGATGCGGCGCGCCATGTCGGGTGCCACGTCGGCGATCGCCTCGGCGAACTCAGACTCGTGCAGAACGTCGTGGCCCCGCACCAGAACGAAGCTCTTGGGCGTCAGATCCAGCTGGTACTGGGGATTGAGGTCCATCTGCAAGTCGACGGACTCGCCGGCCAGAGCCGACGGGGCCAACCCTCCCAGCAACAGCGGAACCAGCCAGAGGGCCTTGAGGCGCACTAGTTCCCCATCTGCTGGAGTTGCTGCTCGAGCTGCTGCTGGCTCGCCGCGCCCTTGGCCTGGTTGAGGATGCCCTCCATGCTCATGACCTCGGCATTGGCCGGCAGCTCGAAGAGCGAGTCGCTCACGCCGCCCGTCTGCAGATTACGGTACTCGACCGTCGTCTTGCCCGCCGGACCCGTCACGATCGAGCGCACCGGGAAGTCGTGGTAGACGTAGTTGACCGTCGAGGTCGAGCCGTCGCCGCTGCGGGTCTGGTAGACGTCGCAGTCCTTGCCGTCGAGCATCGCATGACCGGTCTTGCGCATCGTGTGGTTGAAATTGCCTGCCATCAGGCCAGTGGCGCCCACCGCCGCCAGGCTCAGCTGCATCCACTGGTTTCCGCCCTGGGACATGTAGACGGTGCCCTGATCGAGCCGGGTAATGATGGTCTGGCCCCCCTGCGCCCGGCTGGTGAGGCGCACCCGCTGGGCCATGTAGGCGATATGCCAGGCCGTCGGCGTCGGGTTGCCCGCCGAGGTGATCACCACGTCGGCCTGGAAGGGAGGCGCGTGCTCGAGACCCGGCAAGGCGCCGGTCATCTCGTCCTGTGCGAGGGCCGGAGTCGGCAGGGCGAGAGCGGCCAGGAGGGCGAGGGCCATGCGCTTCATCCGGGGCTCCTTTCGATGGACTTGACGGTTCCCGAACACGATAGCACACGGGCGCTTGATTTGCCCACGACTCGCCCACCCGGGTGGTCAGGAGCGGGCGGGGGCGCTATAATCGGGCCCGGCCGGGCTTCCTGGGAGGGCCACGCGTGGGGACGGGGTTTTCGATGGCCGAGGCCGCCCGCGAGCTGGGCGTCTCGGTCTCGCTCATCCGGCGCTACGAGCGCGAATTCAACCTGCAGTTCGAACGCAACGAGCAGGGCCGCCGGGTGCTGTCCGAGCAGGACCTCACCAACCTCCGCATCATCCGCTCCTTTCGCGAGCAGAATCTCCCGCTCGACGAGATCAAGGCCATGCTCGGCCGCACGGAGGTGGTCCCCACCGAGACCGAGTCCCAGGGCCCGGACATCAAGGAGGTCATCGCGGCCCTCGTCGCCCGCCAGGACGACCTGGAGGCGATCGTCCAGCAGCAGCAACAGGCGATCGCCCAGCTGATCCAGGAAAACCGGGCGCTGCAGGCCTCGAGCAACAGCCTCCGCCTCCTCTTGGAGGCCCCCAAGGACCACGCCGAGATCGAGGCCCTCGACAACCGCCTGGAGGCCCTGGAGACGCGCGCCAAGGCCATCGACGAAACGATGGACGCCGAGACCAAGGACGAGCTGATCCGCAAGCTGCAGCGCCGGCTGCTCGATCTCGAGGCGGCCGTCGCGACCGAGCTCTCTGACGACCGAGACGACGAGGGGATCCTCGACGAGCTGGCGCGAGCCATCCAGCAGCAGGCCGCTCAGCAGGCCCCCCGCAAGTGGTGGCAATTCTGGCGCTGACGACTCGCTCGGGTTGTCACGCGTTTGTCACACCCGGGACCGACAAACCAAACGGCTTCTTAACGCGAGCAGGAGTTTGGCGTGGCGGGCATTCCCCTCCAGAGCACCACCCCCCCGAGTTGGCGCCGGCGTTTTGGCCAGGGCGGCCCGGCCGACGCCGACAGCTCGGCGGTGCTCAAGGACTCGATCGGCAAGGCTGACGCCGTGGTCAAGGGTATGACGGGGGCCCCGGTGGTGGGCGGGGTGGCGGCCGCCATGCGCGGCGACTCCTTCACGGCCGCGAGCGCCGTCTCCGAGATCGCCAAGTCATCGCCGGCCCTCGCTCCGGTCGTCGTCGCGGCCGACGTGGCCATGATCCTCTCGGGTCACAAGAAGCTCAAGAGCACGACCGCGGATGCCCAGAAAGCCGTCAAGACCCTGGAGTCGCCGGTCGCGTCTCGCAAGGCCAAAGTCCAATCGGCCATCGGGCTCGCCATGGACGCCCGGATGACCCTCCTGGCGGGCACCCAGTTCGCGGACGCCGCCAGCCGGCTCGGCCACACCATGGATGCCCATGGCGTCGCCAGGCCGATGGTCCAGACCCTCCGGTCCGCGTCCCGGGGGATCATGAGCACTCCCCTGGGCAGCCTGATCCGGGGACTGGTCAAGATCCTGCCCGTCCTGAACGTGATCGGCTTCGCCAACTCGGCCTGGATCGGCGTGGACATCTGCCGGGACCACGCGGCCTCCCACACGACCAAGCTCCTGGCCGTGGGCAGCATCCTGTTCAGCGGCCTGCTGGTCGCGGCCTCGATCTTCTCTCCCCTGGCGTTCCTCACGCTGCCCGCAGCCCTCGGGGGCCTCGCAGACGAACTCGCCCTGTACTACGCCCGGCGCAACGACAAGCGCCGCCACGACACGGACCAGGCCGTCGCCTCGTCGGTCGCCCACGGGGCCCAGAACCGGCTTGACTCGATCAAGGCGACCCTGGCGGGAAATCAAGCAAGCGCATAGAGCAGCGGACCGAAGGGGTATAAGGAACCCGTTGCCCCGGGGTGTGAGGAGGATCCGTGAGCGAACTCGACGAGACGACGGCCCCCAAGGACGTTTCGGCTGCCCTGCAGGCCATGCGGTCCCGCCTGGCCGAGTCGCGGCAGGCCGCGGAGCCGGCCCCCAGCCCGGTCGTCGTGACTCACGCCGAGCGGGCCGTCCTCCCGGCGGACGTGCCGCCCCCCGAGGTCTGGACCTACAGTCCGGGCAAGGCCGTGTTCAGGGAAGGCGAGCTCACCTTCGAGCTGTTCATGCTGATGGAGGGGGCCGTCGACATCTTCGTCGGCAACGACAAGGTCGCGTCCCTGGACGACTCGTTCGCGGCCGGGGCCTACCTGGGCGAGATCGGCTCCCTGCTGCGCACCCCGCGCACGGCGACCGTCAAGGCGACCAAACCATGCCGCTTCCTGGTCTTCCCCGATGCCCGACGGCTCTTCCACGAAGATCCCGAGTTCGGGCTCAAGCTCTCGACCATCCTCGCCCAGCGCCTCTCGCAGTCCAACGAGCGCATGGAGCTCGTTATGCGTGCCCTCTACAAGGCCAAGGTCAAGGACGAGGTGGTCGACGCGGTCAAGGGCGCCTTCCAGGGGAAGGAATCGACCTACGTCGGCAAGAAGGGCTGGTTCTCCTAGTTGTTTTCTTGCTGCTTGCGGCGCTTGCTCTGCAGGAAGGCCCGGCCATTGCGCACCGTCTGCAGGGCGCGGCTCACCTCGGTCTCGAGCTGAGCGAGCACCTGGTCGGCGTACCGTTCGGCCGCAATCCGCATCTCCTGAGCCTCGCGCTGGGCGAGGGTCACGATCTGCTGGGCCTGCTGTTTGGCGCTGTGCACCTCGGACGAGCTCGAGAGCGGCCCGGAGAACCGGGGCTCCGCTGAAGAGGCACTCAGGGCAGGCAACTCGACCGAGGGCGCGCGGCGCGGCTCTTCGGTAGGCTCCCAGGGGGTCGGACCGCCGACGACGGGCTCGATCACCCGAGTCTCGGAGGGCTCGCTCCCGAAAGGCTCGGCAATGGGGCGGGAGACGTCGCCCCGCTCGGCCCCGGCCATCGCGTGGACCGGGACGGGAACCTCGGCCGGCTCGAAGTTGGAGTGGCGGCCGCTGGGCGAGAGCAGCAGCTTGGCCGGGGCCTGCGGCCGGCTCGCGTCCTGCTGGTACTGCAGCACCAGCTCGGTGCCGTTGAGACCGAGGAGCTTGGCATACTGGCGGATGTAGCCGTGCACGTAGACGGGGGCAGGGAGCTTGGTCATGTCGCCCTCCTCGAGGGCGGCCAGGTACTGCGGTTTGATGTAGGTGCGCTGAGCGACTTCGTCGAGGGTGATCCCCTTGGCTTCGCGGGCCTGGCGCAAGATCTCGGTGACGGCGGGCATGGGGGCGGAGAGTCCTCCTGGGCGGGCGAGTTGGTCCGAAAAGGCGCTCGGGATGCGGCCTTGATCAGTGTGGCGACCATTCTAGCAGGGACCCCGGCGCGAAAAAAGGGTCGGAGCGTTTCCGATGTGACGCTCCTCACATGTCGACATGGAGAAAGCGACGGGCAGGGGCCCATTTGAGCGGAATGTTAAAAATCGTTTCAGGTGTTCACGCCCCCGGTGAGGCCCAGGGGGCCCTTGGTACAATGGGCCCGGGGAGGACGCCCGGATGCTGTTGCGGCTCGACATCGAGAACTTCATCCTGATCGATCGCCTGTCGCTCGACTTTTTTCCCGGCATCTGCGTGCTCACGGGCGAGACCGGGGCCGGCAAGTCGATCCTGATCGACGCCGTGACGGCCATCCTGGGCGGCCGCATCGGCCCCGACGCCATCCGCCAGGGTGCCGACCGGGCCCGGCTGGAGGCGACCTTCCGCCCGCCCGGCGACCTCTCTGATTGGCTCCTCGAGTCCGGCATCGAGCCCGCGATCGCCGGAGAGCTCACCGTCGCCCGCGAGATCACGGCCAGGGGCAGCCGCTCGCGCGTCGAGGGGGTGCAGGTTTCCCAGGGAGCCTTGCGCGCCCTCGCCGATCGCTTGGTCGACATCCTGGGCCAGCACGAGCACACCCTGCTCACCCGCGCCAGGGAGCACCTGCACTTGCTCGATCGCTTCGGGGGCCCCTCCCTCGAAATCGAACGGCAGGAGGTTGCTCGCCAGCATGCCACCGTCCAGGCCGCCAGCGCGGAGCTCACGGCCTTGAGAACCAAGGCGACGGAACGAGAGCGCGAGCAGGGCTTCTGGCGCTACCAGCTTCAGGAGATCGAGGCGGCCCGCCTGGGGTCGCCCAGCGAGGTCGAGGACCTGCAGGCCGAGCGGCTCCTGCTCGCCAACGCCGAGACCCTGCGGGAAGAGCTGTCGCAGGCCCACGAGGCCCTCACGGCCGGCGACGACAGCCTGAGCGATCGCCTGGGCCGGGTGATCGCCGCCCTGCGGGATGCCGCCGACCTGGATCCCGAACTCGCCCCCCTGGCCGAGTCTCTGGACGCGGCCGTCTCGGCCATCGAAGACGCGAGCCGCGAGGTGCGCCGGCGCTCTGAGCGTCTGGAAGCCGATCCCGAGCGCCTGAGCGAGGTGGAGACCCGGCTCGACTTGTTGCGCGACCTCTTGAAGAAGTACGGCCCCACGGTCCAGGACGTGCAGCGCTACCAAGAGCGGATCGGCCGGGACCTCCAGGCGGCCGAAACGGTCGGCGTGCGTCAGGAGGAGCTGGAGCGCCTCCGGGATGCGGCCAGGCAGGCCCTCTCCGCGGGCTGCCACCGCCTATCGGCCGCGCGGCAGGAGGCCGCTCGCCGGCTCGAAGCGGCGGTCGACCGCGAACTCGCGGACCTCGGCATGAAGGAGGCGCGGTTTTCGGTGAGCTTCCGGCCCCACGAGGCCCCCACGGCCGAAGGGGCCGAGTCGGCCGAGTTCCTGCTCGCGGCCAACCCCGGCGAGCCACCGCGGCCGCTCGCCCGGACGGCCTCGGGCGGGGAGCTCTCCCGCCTCATGCTGGCCCTCAAGACCGTGCTTGCCGGGGACGAGGCGGCCCCCACCCTGATCTTCGACGAGGTCGACACCGGCATCTCGGGCCGGGCCGCCCAGGTGGTCGCCCAGAAGATCGCGGCCTTGGGTCGCCGGCACCAGATCCTGCTCATCACCCACATGCCGGCGATCGCGGCCATCGCCGACGGCCACTGGCACCTGGAGAAACGGGTGACCGACGGCCGCACCCGGCTCCACGTCGAGGCCCTCGATGCCGAGGGCCAGGTCGCCGAGCTCGCCCACCTCGCCTCGGGCGACGCCCGCTCCGAGGCCGCGAACGACCACGCCCGGGACCTCCTGGCGCGGGCCAAAGCCTACAAGGGCCAGGAGGTGCTGCGTTGAACCGGGTGCGCGTGCGGCGAGGCGACATCGAGATCGAGCTGGAGGGGGAGGCCTCCTTCCTGGAGGCCCACCTCGATCGTCTGATGGCGATGGCCTTCGGGCGGCCCGTGGCCGAGCCGGCCGAGGAGATGCCCCGGGTGGCCGCCACCTTCACGGTGCGGCGCAACCTGAGCTTCGAGGACTTCCTGGACCTCAAGGACCCCGAGACCGATCGCGATCGCTTGCTCGTCCTCGCCTACTTCCAGGAGAAGTACCAGTCGCGCGGCCACTACACGGTCCCCGAGCTGCGCGGCTACTGGGAAGAGGCGTGGCCCGCCCTTCCCTGGGATGACGACGTCTGGAAGGAAGCCCTGGAGGCCGGCTTCCTCCAGTGGCAGGACGGGGGCCAGCTCACCTTGAGCTTCGCCGGCCAGAATTACGTCCGCGACGGGCTTGCTTGAACCCTATCGCCAACACAGGGTGGTCGGAGCTTCCTAGGCGCTGATACCAAGCGCCCCTTACCATCGGGTCACCAGGACCCCGCTGGTAGGAGGAACCTCGGTGCGAACGCCGCGCGGAACCGCCCTCGCCGTCATGGCCACGAGCCTGCTCTTTGGCTGCAACCAGCCGAGTGGCGTGGGCCCGCCTGCCCAGGAGCAGATCCTTCCCGACCCGCAGCCCGCCGATCGGCCCTGGATCCCGACCCCCACCCCGGCCCCCAGCCCGCCGCCACCGGTGCCGGCCGACTGGCCCAAGCTGCTGGGCCAGGGCGGGAGCTACTCCGAGGACTTCTCCGCGGCGCGCAACACCTGGGGGGACTGGAAGGATGCCAAGAAGGACGACGGCTACACCCAGAGCTGGCTAGGATCCGGCACCTGGTACGTCGCCTCGGCCTATAGGGCCCCGCTCCCTCAGCCGACGAGCGCCATGACGGTCTCGGCGGCGATCGCCCCGGCCGCCAACGAACGCGCCATCGAGTTCAACGACATGCGCCCACAGCCCTACCTGTGCTTCAGGCGCTACGCAGGCAAGGCCTTCGGCACGGACAACGGCGAGCTGCCGGCCAACTACACGATGAGCCTCGACGTGACCCCCCTGGAGAGCCGGGAGGACTTCTACCCGCCGGTGGGCGACCTCGGGGTGCCCGTCTTCTACCTCGATCCGCAGCACTACGTCGAGCTCCTGATCAAGCCCGACCACTTCCAGGTCTGGGAGTGCAACGGCGGGATCCCGCTCGGCTGGCGAGGCTGGCGGCAGCTCTACGAAGAGGTGGCGAGCATCTCGGTAGGCGTCCCCTATTCGATGGGGGCCACGGTCAACTCCAACGACGGCACCATGCAGGTCTACTTCAACGGTCGGATGCGGCGAGAGGTCAAGAGCCCGATCATCAAGCCCTACACCCACTACGCCGCCCTGCGGGCAGGGTCCAACCACGTTCAGTTCACGAACATCCAGATCCAGGGGCAATAAGGACCGACCCCCGTCCTCAGTAGAGGACGGGGACCTTGGGTTTTCCCCCGCCCCTGGGGGCGGGGGTCAGGGGGCGGGGGATCCGGCCGCAGGCCGCTCCTTACCCGTTTGCGATCGCCTGCAAGGCCTGCCGCTCGATGTTGTAGGCATCCTGATCACTGTAGGCGCCCGCCGCCGAGCTCATGGCCATCGCCGCGAGGGCGTTGTAGCCCTGGGCTTGCACCGCTTGCAGGGCGTCCATGCCGACCTGCCGCGCGCTCGAGAAGAGCATGCCCTTGTCGAAGGCCGCCAGCGCGAGCTGGGCGATCGCCCGCGACTGCTGCTGCGGGTAGGCCGGGCCGAAGAGGGCGGGCTGCTCGAGGGCGGCCCGCTGAATGTTGTAGGCCTCCTGGTCGCTCGAGCCGTCGCGGGCGGCCTGCCGGACGAAACCGGCGACCCCACTGCCGCTCGCCTGCTGGATGCGGGCCAGGGCGGCGTCGCCCACCTGCCGGGCGGTCGAGAAGCGCATGCCCTTGTCGAAGTCGGCGATGGCGAGCTGGGCGATGTTGGCCACCTGGGTCTGCGGGCTGGTGAAGGCCGTCATGAGCTCGGGGCGATCGAGCGCCGCGCGCTGCATGTTGTAGGCTTCCTGGTCGCTGCCGGCCTGGGCGGCCGCGTCGAGGGCGAAGGCCGCGACCGGGTTGGGGCTCACCTGGTCGATGGCCCTCAGGGCGGCGTTGCCGACCGACCGGGCGTCCGTGAAGGTCATGCCGGTGTCGAAGGAGGCCGTCGCGATCGCGCTGATGCCGCGCACCTTGGCGTCGGGGGCCGTGTAGGGGTCGAGGGCCTCGGGGCGCTGGAACGTCGTCTTGGCGATCTGGTAGCCGGTCTGGTCGGAGCCGACGCCGGCGACGGCCTGCTCGGCGAAGCGCGCGACCGGGTTGTCCGCGAGCCCCTCGATCGAGCGAAGACCGTTGAGGCCGAGGGCCCGGGCGTCGTAGAAGGCCATGCCGCGGTCGTAGGCACCGAGCGTCATGCTCGCGACCTGCTGGATCTGCTGCGAGATGTAGGGGTTGTTGATCGGGGGTGGCACGGGCCGGTTGATCGGGGGCGGCACCGGCCGATCGATCGGGGGAGGAACGGGACGGCCGAGGCTCAGGGAATCCCCGGGCAGGGTGGGGGCGCCGACCGACGGCAGGATGGGACGAGCGCTGGGAGGGGTGGGACGGCCGATCGTGGGGGGCACGGGACGGCTGGAAACGGAGTTGCTGCTCGCCATCGGGGTCGCTCCTTGCTCGGGTGGGTCTTAACCCGCGTTCACTTGACCTTAACAAGATCTTTATCCGCATAACCTGCCGGCATATTCTTATCGAAGCACTAAGCCTCAGTTAAGGATCAGTAAAGATGATCGCCATGCGACATCCCCCCGACCAAGCGGCCGGGGGGGATCGGATCCAGGAATCTAGTAGGGGTAGAAGGAGCGGGCCCGCTCCCGGGCGTACTCGGCCGCTCCCGACAGGTAGTGGGCGTCGGCCCGGTTGGCGACCTCGTAGCACTCCGCGGCCGAGCGGGCCACGTCGGCGGCCCGACGGAAGTCGTACTCGGCGGCCCCGGTCAGGTAGTGGCTCGCCGCCTGGTCGCCGGCAGCCATGGCCTGGCTCGAGGTCCAGGACAGATCACCCGCCCGCCGGAAGCAGTTCTCGGCCGCCCCAGTCAGGTAGCGGTTCGCCGCCCGGTTGCCCGCGTCCGTCGCCTCGTCCGGCTGATTGGCGACGTTGGCCGCCTGCTGATACAGGTCGCTCGCCGCGCCGGTCTGATAGTTGGCCGCCGCGAGGTCGGCCTCCTGAAGGAGTTCCTGCACCTGGTAGTAGTTGGGGTCCTGGGTGACCGGCACCACCGGCACGATGGGCGGGGGAACCGGCACAACGGGCACGGGAATCCAAGGGTCGACCGGAGGGGGCACCGGGATCCAGGGATCGACCGGGGGCGGGACCGGGCGGCTCACTGGCGGGGGCACGGGCCTGTCGACCGGGGGCGGCACGGGCCGGGAGATCCCGCTGTACGTGTCGGAGCCCCAGCTCGATCCGCCGTTCACCGGGGGCGGGACCGGGCGGCTCGAGCCGCCATAGTAGCTGGCTCCGCCCACCGGGGGCGGGACAGGGCGGCTGGTGTTGAAATTGAGCGCCATGGTCACATCTCCTTCAATCCCGACCCCCCGGGCTCGCTGGCCGGGGGGTCTTGGCGGCGGGGGAGCCTACTTCTTCTTGGCGGCCTTCTTGAGGAGCTTGGCCTTGGGAGGGGTGGGCCGCTTGGCGCCGGTGTGCTTGATGGTGTCGCTGATCGAGTCGGTCGAAGCGGCGAGCGAGTCGTCTCCGACGCTGAAGGGCGAGTTGGGGGTGACGCCCTCGATCTGCTGCAGGGCGTTGACCATGATGGTCTGCATCCGGTTGCTGATGACGCGCTGCTGGTTGATGTCGTTGGTCTGGGCCCACTGCTGGCGCAGCCCTTCGTACTGGCTGATGGCGGAGTCTGCGATGTTGTAGACCTGGCGGGAATCCCAGCCAGCGGCCCCGGCATTGCCAGACACGTCCTGGCGGACCTGGCCCAGGCCCTGCGAGAGGACGACGAGCATCTGGTCGTCGATGTTGTCCTTCGACTGGTCATCGGGGGCGGCGAGCCACTGGTTGCGCAGGTTGTTGTACTGCGAAAGGGCGGCGTAGGCGTCGTTCTGGGCGGTGGTCACCGAGACGAAGCCCTTGGCCGAGGCCGTGGTGGCCGTCGCGGTCGACATACCGGTCACGGCCGTGCCGCAACCCGAGAGCACCGACGCGGCGAGGGCGAAGGCGGTGAGCGAAAGCGCGATCTTCTTCGACATCTGGTTTCTCCTCTTGTTAACGCGTCGGCGGGTGAACTTAACCCACGTTGACCTGACCTTAACAAGAGAGCTATCCGCCATAACCTGCCATTACCTTCTTATCGGAGAGGTAAGGCTCGGTTAAGGATTGGTAAACTAGGCAGCGCACGGCCATGCCGGGTTGGCGAGCAGCGCCCGTCCGACGGCCAGGAGATCGACCTCCTGGCTGTTCAGGACCTCGGCGCAGTAGGCCAGGGACTGGATCCCGCCCACCCCAATCACCGGGATCCCGACCCGGCGCCGCAGCTCCCGAGCATCGGCCACGAGGTAGCCCTCGCCGCGCTGGTCCCGCCCCCGACGCCACCCGCCGAGCCCGCTCGAGACGTTGAGCACGTCGACTCCGGCCGCCGTGATCCGCTGGGCGAGCCACACCCCGTCCTCGAGGGTGAGGCCGCCGTCCAGGCGATCCTGCGCCGGGAAGCGAATCGACAGCAGGGTTTTGGGCGACAGGACCCTCCTGAGCTCCCGGACGAGGTCGATCAGGAGCGCCGAGCGGGCCTCGCGGGAGCCGCCGTGGCGATCGCCCCGCCGGTTGGTGATGGGCGAGAGCCACTGGTTGAAGAAGTAGCCGTGCGCGGCGTGGATCTCGATCACCTGGAAACCGGCGTCCTCGGCCCAAACGGCCGCCTGGACGAAGGCGGCGAACAGGGTCGACACCTCGTCGGCCGTCATGGGGGCCGGGGCCGGCATGTCCCCGCCGTGGGCCGGGATGGCGACGGCGCTCGCGCCCAGGGGCTGGCGCCCGATCAGCGACTCGTCGGTCTTGCCACCGGCATGGGTGAGCTGGATCCCCGGCATGGCCCCCTGGGCCCGGATGAGCCCGGCGAGCCGCGCGAGGCCCGCGCGGTGCTCGGGGCGCGAGAGCCCCAGCTGATTGGGCTCCGAGCGACCGGTGTCGTGCACGTAGGTGTACTCAACGAAGGCGATCGCCACCCGCTCCCCCACCAGCCGCCCGTAGTGCTCGAGCGTCCGGTCTGTCACCAGGCCTTCTGCATCCCCCGTGCCCGAGGCCATGGGGGGCAGGACCAGGCGGCTCTTGAGGGTGTGGGATCCGAGCGCGACTGCCGTCCACAGGGGATGCTGGCCGTTCATTTCTTTGCTCTCCTTATCTAGAAAATTGAATACGATGGATCAAAAAAAAGCCTTAGGGAGCGAGGCCCTTGACGGCCGCGCCGAGCTCGGCGAAGGCCGCCCCGTCCGGGCGGATGTAGCGCCAGGATCCGTGCTCGGTCGAGACGAGCAGCCCGGCTTCCTGCAAGAGCCCCAGGTGGTGGGAGGTGGTCGACTGCGGCAGGCCCGCTGCCTTGGCGAGGTCGTTGACGCAGATGCCGACCCGCACCGGGTCGACCAGGTTGCCGGGGAAGCGCTCGGGCTGGGTCAAGAGACGCAACAAGCGCAGGCGATCGGGGTGCCCCAGGACCTTGAGGCGCCGGGCCAGGATCTCGTCGGTTTCGGGACGCGTGTGGGTTCGCATGGGATCAATGTATCAAACTTTATTGATATTGGCAACAGAAAAGTTTGGGGATCGCGAAGGCGGGCCGGGGAGAGCTCCGGCCCGCCCTGGGACCTCGGTTACTGGTGCCGGGTATGCTTGTGCAGGGTCTTGAGGGCACTCAGCAACTCCTGGTCGACCTCCGCCTCGACCAGGTCTTCGAGCGAGACGATGCCGGCGATCTGGCCGTTCTTCATGACCGGCAGCCGCCGGACGTTGTTCTTGACCATCAGCTGGAGGGCTTCCTGGACGGTGGCATTCGCCTGGATGGTGGTCGGGGCCTTGGACATGATGTCCTTGACCTGGAGGTTGATCTGACCGCTGGCGACGGCCTTGGTCGTCACGTCGCGGTCCGTCACGATCCCGATCACCTGACCGTTCTCCTCCACCGGGATGGCCCCGATGTTCTCCTTCTTCATCTTTTGAGCCACCTCGGGGACCATCGTGACGGACGTGACCTTCACGATGTTCTGGCTCATGAGATCGGCAACCCTTTTCATGGCACCCTCCTGTCGATCGCCGCTGACGGCCCCATCGTGGCCGATCGCCGGGGTCCCACCGCATGGCCATGTCGGCCGAAAATCCCGCCGCTTCCCGGGGGGGATGGACGTGGGCCGGGGAACCGGGGCTTCAGGAGAAGAGGAATTCGAGGTCCTCGCGGGTGAGCGAGCGGCCGATTTCGTCGCCCCCCAGCACGTCCCGCACCATGTCCCTCTTGCGCGCCTGCAGGGCCAGCACCTTTTCCTCGATCGTGTTGCGGGCGATCAGCTTGTACGAGAAGACGTGGCGGGTCTGGCCGATGCGGTGGGCCCGGTCGGTCGCCTGGTCCTCGACGGCGGGGTTCCACCACGGGTCGAAGTGGATGACGTAGTCGGCCCCCGTCAGGTTCAAGCCGGTGCCGCCCGCCTTGAGGCTGATCAGGAACACCGGGGTCGTGCCGGAGTTGAAGGCCTCGACCTTCTCCAGGCGATCCTTGGTCTGTCCGTCCAGGTACTCGGTCGGGATGGAAAGGCCGTGGAGCCGCCTCTCCAGCACCTTGAGCACCTTGACGAACTGGGAGAAGACGAGCACCCGGTGCTCGCCCGCGATGATCTCCTGGATCAGTTCGAGGAAGTGGTCGACCTTGCTCGACGCGAGGTGGGTGAGGTGGGGGGCCACCAGCTGTGGGTCGCAGCAGGCCTGGCGCAGGCGCAAGAGGCCTTCGAGGACGTTGAAGTGGGCCTTGCTGAGCCCCACTCGGTCGACCGTGCCGATCACCTCCGAGCGGACCTGGGCCAAGAGGGCGTCGTAGAAGCGGCGGTGATCGGGCGAGAGGTCGCAGAAGCTGACCATCTCCGAGCGCGGCGGCAGATCGGTCGCGACCTCCTGCTTGAGGCGGCGCAAGATGAAGGGCCTGGTACGGCGGCGCAGGGCGACGGCCCGCTCGGGATCGTGCCCCATGGGGCCCGGATTGAGGTAGGAGAGCCGGAAGCGCTTTTCGGTGCCGAGATAGCCCGGCATCAGGAAGTGGAACAGGCTCCACAGCTCGATCAGGTTGTTCTCGATGGGCGTACCCGTCAGGCACAGGCGATGATGGGCCTTGAGGGCGCACGCCGCCTTCGCCGACTGCGAGCGCGGGTTCTTGATCATCTGCGCCTCGTCGAGGATGACGTACCGATAGGTGTGCTGCTGGAGCAGGGCGAAGTCGCGCCGCAGCAAGGGGTAGCTCGTCAAGACGACGTCGGCCTGCTGGACGTCCAGGAACCGCTCGTGGCGCATCGAGCCGTGGAGGACCAGGGTTTTGAGGTCGAGGGCAAAGCGCGCGAGCTCTTGCTCCCAGTTGTAGACGACGGAGGTGGGCGCGACGAGCAGGGTGGGGCCGGTGCGGCCCGCCTGCTTGTCGGTAAGCAACAGGGCGATCGCCTGGATCGTCTTTCCCAGGCCCATGTCGTCGGCCAGGATGCCGTTGAGGCCGTGGTCGCGCCAGAAGCAGAGCATGTCGAGCCCGCGCCGCTGGTAGCCGCGCAGCTCGCCCCGGAAGCCTTCCGGGATGGCCTCTTCGGGCACCCCCGAGAAGTCCTTGAGGTGAGCGACCAGCGCCTGGAAGTCGGGCGGGGTCTCGCCGGTGTCGACCGTCTCGAGCAGGTCGGCGATCGCGAGCACCTGGTACTGGGGCAGGCGCTGGCGGACCCGATCCCCCTCCGCCGTCAGCTCGAAGCCGAGGCTGCCCGCCAACTCACGTTGCCGGGAGAGCCACTCTTCCGGCAGCTTGGCGAAGGCCCCGGAGCCCAGCCGGACGAAGCGCGACCCCGAACGCATGGCCTGCCGGAGGTCGGCGCCCGAAAGTGCCTGTCCCTCGATGCGGACCTCGGTCTCGAGGTCGAACCAATCCGTCCCCGAGCGCAAGGAGAGACTCACGCTGGTGTGCCGGCGATCGACCCGCAGGGTTTTGAGGTGGTCCTCGCCGAACACCTGCCAGCCGTCCCGGATGAGGCCCGGGACGTCGTCGAGCAGGAAGCCCAGGGCCGCGTCCCCCCAGCCCAGGTACTCGCCCTCGCCGCGGGCCTCCAGCTCGGTGGCGGCCATCCGCTTGAGCAGGTCGGATTCGGCCTCGGGATCCCGGTCGTAGAAGCCCCACTGGCCTGCGAAGTCGGCCCCCACTCGGGGGCGCGGATCGGCCGGGCTCACGGGGCCCGCCGAACCGTAGAGGAAGGTCAGGCGCGCGAGCAGGGAGTCCCCTGACTCGTGCAGGGTCAGGTGGGCGACGGGTTTGGTGGGAGGATGGGTGATGCCGGGGGCGATCGCCTGGGAGGCCTCGAGGGCGACCGGCTCGACCGGCACGGTCAGCTCGGACCCTTCGAGGGGGTGCAAGGTATCCTCGATCAGCACCCACGCGGGCGCCTCGCCCACGATCCGCCCTGGGATCGGCTTAAGCAAGGTCCCATCCAGCTCCCAGACCCCATCGTCGCCTTGCCACGAGGCGAGGCGACGCAATCGGACCGGCCGATCGGGCCGGATCTCGATCGGGCGCCGCCCGGCCCCGAACACGAACGGGCTGTCGCGCAGGAGGGTTAGAACCGGGGTGACCTGTGGGTCCAAGAGGGGGATGCCGCGGGCGTGAGCCGAGGAAAAGTCGCGGCCATGCTCCTGGAAGAAGGGCGTCACCAGCTCCAGGATGGCCACATCCTCGTCCGAGTAGCCCTTGCCGTGGGCCGACCCCCACAGCTGAAGGGGCCGAGTGGCGCCGGGAGTGCCATCGTCCTTGAGGCGAGCCATGTCCATCGAGAGCCACAGGGTCTGAGCGCGCCGGTAGAGGCCTTCGAGCTTCTTGGGGGGCGGGGCCGGGTAGAGGCCGTAGAGGATCACCTCTTGACCGGGTCGGTAGGCCCGTCCTGCGGGCGTGCTGAGCGGCTCGGGCGGGGCGATGGGGCGGTCGAGGTAGGCGAGGGTGAGCGCGACGGCATGCTTGCAGGCATTGCCCATCGGGCAGTCGCAGCGGCTCGCGAGGCGCGCCCCGTCCCACTCGATCACGGTCGTGCGCGGCACCACGGCGCCATCGACCACCCGGGCCGCGATCCGCAACCGGCCAGGCTCGGGGGCCGAGACGGTGGGGGAGCCGACCCCGCCCTGTTTGAAGCAGGCCGTGCCCAGGCGGAGCGCCAGGGCATCCGCCCAGTGCTCGAGTTCGGTTCGACTGAATGGGACCTGGGTGGGGACCAAGTAAGCACCTCGACTCGCCGGGAATCCCTCAGTATACCGCCCCGGGGCGCGTCGGGTGAAGCCTCATGCCCCGGCCAATCTCCGCCGCGCTTCGGCGATCGGCACCGCCATCCCCATCCGCTCGGCCGTGGCGAGCGCGCGTCGCCACCAGCGTCGGGCCAGCCCATGGCGCCCGGCGAGCCACTCCAACCGACCTTCCAGGAGGTCGGCATTGGGGGAGTGGCAGGGCAGATGGCGCATGGACTGCCGGGCGCGCCGCATGAGGCGGCGGGCTCGGTCGAGCGCGGCGCGGCGCGGCGCGCCGGGGGCCGCCTCGGCGGCGAGCTCCAGGGCGAGGTCCGTGAAAGCGTAGTAGGTCTCCCGGATGTTGAAGTAGCCGATGGGACGGGTCAGGATCTGGGGCTCGTAGCGGTCGAGCAAAGCTCTGGCTGTCCCGCGATCGCCCAGGTGCCAAGAGGCCAGGGCGTAGAGACCCTGGTAGTCCAGCTCCTTGGCATCGTCCTGGCCGTGGGTCAGGAGCTCGGGCAGCTCGCTGAGGTCGTCCATGACCTGGCCCCATCGCCCCTGGTCGAGGTGAATGAGGGCGAGGTTCAAGAGGATGTCGATCGGACGCTGCACGTCTCCGCGCTGCCGGGCCAAGCGAAAGAGCTCGTTGAGCGAGGTCTCCGCCTCGTCGAACCGACCGGCCAGCATGAAGGCCTGGCACTCGATCGAGCGGCAAACCTCCATGGTCCGGCGATCGTCCAGGCGCTCGGCGAGCGCCGCCGCCTCCCGGGTCGCCGCGAAGGTGGCGTCCAGCTGCCCCAGGGCCCGGTAGCGGATGCAGAGCCGCATGAGGCCGTTGGCCCGGGTCAGGCTCTCCTCGGCGCGCGCGATGAAGCACTCCGCCTTGTGCGCGAACAGGTCTGCCAGGACGGGCAGGCCGGCCGTTTGCATGACGATGGCCATCCCCCCGAACATGCGCGCCCGTTCGCTCGCGTTGCCGACCCGGGAGACGAGGTTCATGCCCCCCAAGGCGAGCACCATCTGCCGGAGCCGCTCGTTGACGAAGAAGTAGACCTCGGCGAGCATCTCGATGATCTTCATCCGCTCGTGTTGGGCCACGGTCCGCGGGGTCACGAGAGCGTGGAAGTGGCGCATCAGGCTGACCGGGGCCTGAGCGGCCTCGAGGACCAGCGTCAAGGCGAGGTCGGCCCGGGTCCGGGGGACCGGGTGTCCCAGCAACGCGAGCGACCGTTCGAGGTGGATCCGCGCGTCCTGCAAGCGCCCCAGCTGCAGGGCGATGTGACCCAAGAGCTGGTGAAGGTGCGCCTCGCGAGAATTCCCTGTTCCCGGCCGCTCCGTCACCAGCGCGAGGGCGTCCTCGAGGAAGCCTTCGGCCTCCTGCAGGGCATGGACCGAGACCGCCTGCTCGCCTGCCTTGACCAGGTAAGCGATCGCCCGGGGGATCTCGTCCGCTCGCCGCCAGTGGTGGGCAAGCAGGGCGTAGTGGGCCTCGAGGTCCCCCTCGTAGGCCTGCTCGCACCACTCGGCGACGCTCTTGTGCAGCTGCTGGCGCTGCGAGAAGGGCATCAGGTTGTAGACCACCTCGTGGGTGATCATGTGCTTGAACAGGTAGGCCAGAGAGGGCTCTGGCGTCTCGAGGGTCGTGATCTCGAGGCGGCGGATGGCCTTGAGGTCCTCGACCAGCCGCAACCGGTCGGCCGAGACGGGGTAGACCTGCTCGAGGGTCTCGACCGCGAAGACCCGCCCGATCACGCTCGCGACCTTGAGGGCCAGCTGCTGCGAGGGGGTGAGGCGGTCGAGGCGGCTCGTGATGACCCCCTCGACCGTGTTGGGCAGGTCGAGGGCCATGAGGTCCCCGGCGCCCGGCGCGAGCCGGCAGGTCCCGTCCTCGATCACGATGTGCCCGGCATCGCGCAGGGCGTACGCCAGCTCCTCGCTGAAGAAGGGGTGGCCCTCGGCCCGCTCGCGGATGAGGGTCGAGACGGCCTCGGGCAGGGCGTCCACCCCGAGCCGGTGGGCGACGAGCCGCTCGATCTCGGCGGGCTCCAGGTTGCCCAGGGTGAGAAAGAGGGCTCCGGAGTGATCCTTGAGGGTCCGGAACTCGGTGGGCACGGGATCGCTCAAGGGGCGCGTGGTCAAGACGACGGCGAGCGGGGCGACCCGCTCGACCGCCAAGGCGAGCAGATGCCATGAAGCCGAATCGAGCCAGTGGGCATCCTCGATCACCAGGCAGCTGGGATGCTCGGCGGCCTCCCGGTTCAAGAGGGTGATGAGCAACTCGGTCGTGTTGTGGGCCCGCAGTTCTCCCGTCAGCTCGGAGGTGAGGTCGTTGTCGGGCAGCTCGAGGTGCAGGACGTCGTTGAGGAGGGGCGCGAGCCGCACGAGCGCGGGATCGGAACCGAGGCGCGCCATAACGGCCTCCCGCCGCTCGGCCGGGTCGGCGGCGGGGTCGAGCGCGAGGACTCGCGAAACGATGGGTTGCCACGCGAAGTAGGGGGTCGACCGCTCGATGGCATCCCCTCCGCCCGCGAAGAACGTCACCCCGAGCCCGGGGGCCGCATCGGCGAGCGCCGACACCAGGCGCGACTTGCCGAGCCCGGCCTCGGCCTCGATGAAGGCGAGGCGGCTCACCCCGGTCGTCAAGGCCTCCAGCGCGTCCGTGAGCTGGGTGCGCTCCTTGTCGCGGCCGACCATCGGGATGGAGAGCGGCCCCGTTCCCCGCCGCTCGTTCGTCGGCCGGAAGACCTCGATTCGCGCTTGCTTGCCCTTGACCGTGATGGGGTCCAGGGCTTCGAAGCCCAGCGCGTGACGGGCGGCGGCATGGGTGCGTCCGTCGCACAGGATCCCGCCGTCGGCGGCCTGCATGAGGCGGGCCGCCAGGTTGACCGGGTCCCCGATCACCGTGTACTCGCGCCGCCGGTCGTTGCCCACCTCCCCGCAGAACACCCGGCCGGTCGCGATCCCGATCGAGGTGCGCATGCCCAGGCGATCGAGGGCCTGGCGCAAGGCGATCGCCACCCGCACGGCCCGCACGGGGTCGTCGCCGTGGGACAGGGGCGGCAACCCCAAAGCGGCGAGGAGGGTCACCCCCTTCTCATCGACCGACAGCTTGTTGATGCTGCCCTCGAAACGGTAAACCGCGGCCTGCAGGGCTTCCATGGCCCGCTGGGCCTCGGCAAGCGGGGTCTGGTGGTCGAGGTCGCTCAGCTTGACGAAGAGCACCGAGACCTGGCGCAACTCGGCGAGCCAGTCGGTGAGCCCGGCTTCGAGCCGGCTGCGGACGGCGCCGGGCACGTGGAAGCGCAGGGCCCGCTCGGCCTCGCCGCCGAGCGTGGGGATGGGCGTGGGCCGGGGCATGAGGCCCCGATCGACCGAATCCAGGCGCACCCCGCCCGCCGGCAAGGGCGATCCGCTCGCCCGGTCGTAGACGAGTTGCCAAGCCGAAGCCGTGAGGACCACCTCTCCGGGCTGCCCGGCATGGCTCACGGTGGCGAGCTCGGCGATGGGGGCGCCCGTCACGAGCAGCTCCCAGCGCCCGTACATGCCCCCCACGTGGGCGAGCGAGACTCGCCCCGCCCCGATGGCGACCCGCAGGGCGAGCGTCGCCTCAGCCGACACTTCGGAGGCGGAGAGCAGGTGTTGCAGGGCGAGCCCGCACTGGGCGGCGCGCTGCGTGACCTCGGCGAGGTCGTGCTCGGAGCTCGCCGGCCACACGGCCAAGAGGGCGTCTCCGGCGAACTTGACCACGTCGCCCCCGTGGGCGTAGACCCGGTCGATGAACGGCGAGAAGTAGGCGTTGAGGATCCGGATCAGCTCTTCGGCCCCGGCGGGCCCTGCATGGGACAGGCGCTCGGCGAGCGCCGTGAAGCCAGAGATGTCCGCGAACAGCACAGCGGAGGCCAGGGTCTCCGCTTCGGGCGCCTGGAGCGGGGCCGGATCGCGGGCCGTGCGGCCGAGCGTGAGGGCGGGAACGTAGCTCGTGAGCGTTTCGGTCAGGGTCGGCATCAGCGGCTTCCAGGGCGGGAACCTGCTTGTTATACCCAGCGCTCGCGCTCCTGACCCTCGGGTCACGAGGGGTTAGGCGGCCCGAAACATGGGCATGCGGGAGACTGGACGCGCGAGCCCGAGCCCGTCGAAGGGAGATCCCCCGCATGGACGCGTTGACCCGTTTCACGGCTGCCCTGGGCGGCTGCGCCATCCTGGCGGCCTGCGCCCCGAGCGCGACCCCGACCGCTGGCGGCTCTCCGGCCCCTCAGCCCCCGAGCACGAACGTCCTCAGCGCCAAGTACCACGCCGCGCAGGAGGCGAGCCTCACGGCCAAGGTGGGTGCCGTCGCCCTCAAGGTCTCGAACGACGCCAAGACCAAGGGGGTCCCGTCCACCGCATCGACCCAGCACCTCTCCGCGCTAGGCTGGCGCTGGGTGCTCGACCTGCCGGCGACGGGGCCGGTCACCAGCCAGGAGCCGGACGGCACGGTCGACAGCGTCGTCGTGATCGCGACCGACTCGGTTGCCCCGGCCAACGACGGCGTGGCAGGAGACCAGGTGGTCACCGAAGCCGTCACCGTACCCACCGACAACGTGACCGGGGAGACGGGTTCGGAGACGATTTCCGACACCGAGACCGCCTCGGGGGACGTGAAGGCGGGCGAGATCGTCTACACCCCGGACGCCAGCGCATCGGCCACGGGGGCCGTCAGCGAAGACATCCGCTTCACCATCCCGCCCGACCAGATCGGGATCGACCGGGCCGCCTCGATTTCGGCCCAGATCGGCACCGCTTCGGCCGCCATCCAGGAAAGTCAGGCGGTGGGCGGCGATTTCACAGCCGACTCGATCGTCACCCAGCCGGACGGCTCGAGCGCCCACATCGTCTACGTCCAGCACCCGAACCGGACCCGCGACGTCACGGTGACGGCGAGCGACTTCAGCTTCCAGGTGCTGGGGATCAAGCGGCGCACCTCACTCAGCGCCCCCGTCTACGACCGGGACTTCAAACTGCCGGGCGCCATCCCGATCGGGGTCGTCACGATCGCCGGGGCGAGCTCCTCGATCGCCTTCTACAAGGCGGACGGGTCCCTGGACACCCCGGTGCCCTTCGGCTTCGGACGCTGATCGCGACTGCCAGCCGGCCTCGTGCAATCCGGCCTGGCGAAGCGAGGACGAGGGCTGCCAGAATCGGCCCATGGCCAGAGCCCGTGCCACGATCGCCCTTGCGCCCCGCACCCTCGTGCTGGCCCTGGCCCTCTGGGTCCTCCTGCAGCTCATGCAGAAGACCCTGGTCACCCTGGCCCTCATCCTGATCGCCTTGATCCTGGCGGCGGCCCTCGCGCCCGCCGTGCGGGCCATGGGCGAGCGCCGCGTCCCCCGGGTCCTCGCGGTCCTCGCCGTGTTTCTGGCCTTCTTGCTGGGCCTCGGGCTCGTGACGGCGCTCGTCATTCCGATCGCAGTCGAGCAGGCCAACGCCCTGGTGGCCAACCTGCCCGGCTACCAGCGACTCGGGCTGGAGTGGATCGCCCGCCTGACCGCCCTTGGAAGCCGCTACCACGTCATGCCGACGACCGGAACGCTCGTGACCCAGTTCGAGCACTTCGTCACCACCGACCTGGCCACGGGCCTCCGGAGCGGGATCGCCTACGTCGTCGAGGCCCTCCACCTGGTCGCGGACGTCCTCTTGATCGTGCTCCTGTCCCTCTTCTTCTTGCTGAGCGGGCCCGAGATCACCGAGGGGTTCGTCGCCCTCTTCCCGGCGCGCCATCGCCCCGTGGTGCGCGAGCAGATCGGCCCCCTCGGGGAGACCCTGGGCCGGTACGTCTTGGGGCAGGTGATCAACATGGGGGCGCTCGCGACCCTGCTCGCGATCGGGCTCTCGCTCGTCCGATTGCCCTACGCCCTGCTCCTGGCGGTGCTGGCGGGCGTCTTCGAGATCGTGCCCTGGTTGGGGGGAGCGGTGGGGCTGGTCGGGGCGTCCCTGGTCGCGCTCACGGTCAACTGGCAGACGCTCCTATTGACCTGGCTCGTGTTCACGATCGCCCACGTGATCCAGGGGGACCTCCTGGCGCCCTACATCCAGTCGAAGGTCGTCAAGATCCCCCCCGCCGTCGTGCTCGCGGCCCTGGTGCTGGGGGGCGACCTCATGGGCCTCCTGGGGGCCATCCTGGCCGTGCCGGTAACGGCCATGCTGTTCGTGATCGCCCAGCGGCTGGTCGTGCCCTACCAGGACCGACAAGGCGGCCCGGCCATGCCGACCGGGCCGCCCGCGCCGGGGTCCTAGGGGAGGGGATGGCCCTCTTCGAGGCAGATCAGGTGGGAGAAGTTCTGGACCTTGGACAGGTCGAGGCCCGGATGGGCCTTGGCGATCTCCTGCTTGGCGTCGTCCAGGTACTTGACCATGTCGGGGTCGGTGTAGCCGCTGCGCTGCTGCTTGCGGTAATCGACGAGGCGCTCGGCCGCGTCGGGCACGGCGTGAGCCTTGATGTAGGCCAGGATCTCGGCGTCCGAGGCGCCCTTGAAGATCAGGTCCTTGAGGGCGTCGGCGTCGATCCCGGCCGTGGCCAGGAAGCGGCGATCGCCCCCGCACGGGAACGGCGTGTACTCGCCGAGGGTGCCGGCCTGCAGGGCCCGCACCTTGTCGATCAGTCGAGCGAGCCACGGGAAGCCGTCGAGCTCCTCGTACGGGCTGCGCGGGAATTCCTTCGTCAAGTCCTTGGCGGTGATGGTGGCCATCGCGAGTTCCTCTCCTTATGGAAAGTAAGTGACCGAGACCCCTTCATTATAGCGGAAGTGAGCAGGGGTTGTGGTGAGGGCTCCTCACGCCCCCAAGAGCTCGACGGCGGCCAGCCCGAGCGCGGCGAGCAGGAGGCGCTGGAAGAGCTCGCGAGGCATGCGGACGAGCCACCGGGCCGCCAGGGCGTTCCCGCCGAGCACGCCCAGGGTGACGACGGCGCAGGCGGGACCGAGGTGCGGGGTCAGGACTCCCGCCAGGCCGAACCCCACCCCCTTGGTCAGGTGTACGAAGGCCATGCCCGTGGCCGAGGTGGCGACCAGCTCGGCGGGCGTGAGGCCCTCCTGATTCAAGAGCGGGGTCGCGACGAACCCGGCGCCGCCCGTGAGGCCCGACACGGCGCCCGCGATCGCCCCCGCCGCGACATGGCGCCACGGGTTCGCCCCCACGGCCGGACGGGGCTCCTTCACGCGCCGGGCGAGGAGCTCGCGGCCGACGTAGGAGAGGAGCAAGAGGGCGAGCGCGACGTGCAGCCCCCGCTCCGGCAGGCGCACGGCAAGCATGCTGCCGACGAAGGCGGCCGGCAGGCCTGCCACGAGGAAGCGTCCGACGATCCCCCAGCGGATGGCGCGGGCCAGGAAGACGGCCCGCGAGGCGTTCCCGACCAACAGGGCCGGAGCCGTGAGACCCAGCACCATGGCGGGCGGCCAGAATTGGCTCAACAGGGCGATGAGCAGGATGCCGCCCCCCAGGCCGGCGAGGGTAGTGAGCCCTCCGGCCAGGAGTCCGGCACCGAACAGGGGCAGCAGCATCACGGTCGACATGGCGTCCCTCCGGGTCGCAGGGGGTCTCGTCACGAGGCTCCCGGGTGGGTGATGCTGGTATCCTAGCGCGGGTCAATTAATAGGAAAAATGAATGATTTCGATGACATGGATTCTAGAAATGGATAAAATGGACCCATGGCCCCCGACCTCGAGATCGAGCTCGCTCCCCTCCGGACCCTGGTGGCGATCGCCCACCACGGGACCGTCACCGAGGCGGCCCGGCGCCTGCATCTGAGCCAGCCGGCCGCTACCCACCAGATGCGGCAGCTCGAGCGCCAGCTGGGGGTCGCCCTGTTCGATCGGGTCGGGCGTCACCTGGTCTTGACCGAAGCGGGACGAGCCACCGTGGCCCGGGCGCGCCGGATCCTGGGCGAGGTGGCGGGTCTCGGCGAGGAGCTGACGGCCCTCTCGGGGCTTTCGGCCGGCCAGATCCGGCTGGGGGGAGGGGCCACGGCCACGGTCCACCTCTTGCCGCGGCTCATCGCGAGCTTCCGCGCCACCCACCCCGGGATCCACTTCTACGTCCGCGAGGGCTCCTCCGGCCCCATCCTGGGGGCGGTGGCCGAGGGGGACCTGGACCTCGCGATCGCCATGCTGCCCTGCGATCGCCCTGGGCTCGTGGTCGAGGCCCTCTGGACCGAGCCCATCCACTTCTTCGGCTGGCCCGGCGCGCCGCTCACGGGCACTCCCTTTCCACCCGAGCGCTTGAACGGGGAGCCCTTCATCCACGCGGGGGCCGACACCCCGTTGCGCAACACGGTCGAGCACGGGCTGGAGGCCGCCGGGGTCACCCCGCGGGTGGTCATGGAGCTGCAGAGCATCGAGGCCATCAAGGCGCACGTCGAGCTGGGCCTCGGTTACTCGGCGCTGGGGGCCTTCGCCCTCGAGCGAGAGGTCGCGGAGGGCCGCCTCGTCCTCCTGCAGCCCCGTCGGATCCGGCTGGAGCGCCGGCTGGGTCTGGTTCACCGGGGCGGGGCGACCCTGTCTCCGGCCGTGTTGGCCTTTATCCGCCACCTGCGCGATCAGGTGAAAGGGGAGCCGCGGTAAGCCTGCCCAGAAGGGAATCTGGGCTTCCTTGAATCCCCCACCCCTGGGGGCGGGGGCAGGGGGCGGGGGAAAAGCGAGCCTGGATGGCTCGCCCTCCCTGCCTAGCGAAGCCCCCCCCCCTCGATTCCTGCTCAGTCGTCGTCGCGCTGGATGATGATCACCTTCTCCGGCTCGCGGTCGAAACGGTGGTGTCGGTACCACCAGCGCCGCCGCTCGTCTTCCCGGATCCACTCCTCGCGCTCGGGTGACGGCGCCCAGCCGATGTTGATCCCGAAGAGAGGGCGCACGACGGGTCGGTCGACCCGCACCACCTCGACCGGCCGACGGTGCCAGCGATCCCAGTGATCCCAGTGATCGTCCGGATCGGCGAGCGCCGCCTGGGGAGCCAGTAAGGGGATCGCCATAACCGGCAAACTCAAGAGGGAAAGCAATACCTTCCGCATGATTGTCCTCCTTTCGGCTGAGTACCTACCTCTTGTACGACTCCCAGTTTGCGTTTGTTCCGTTCCGGGATGGAGCCGGGATGGCAGCGGGCCGGGCTCGAAATCTCAATAAAATCAATTTCAACTTGAATTTTTTCAAGACATGGGTTGATTTTCATGGAAACGGGATCTAGACTGGGCCCATGCCGACGAGAAAGCCCGACTCCCTGCCCCCCGTCCTCAGCCAGTGCCCCGTGTGCCAGGGGTCGCTGCACGTCGTGCGCCTGCAATGCGCCCACTGCGCGACGGCCATCGAGGGCCGGTTTTCTCTGGGGTGGCTCGAGGGTCTGAGCCCCGAGCACCTCCAGTTCATCCAGGTCTTCCTGAGGTGCCGCGGCAAGATCAAGGACGTCGAGCAGGAGTTGGGCCTCTCCTATCCCACGGTCGTCTCGCGGCTCAATGACGTCGTCGCGGCCCTGGGATACGAGGCCCCGCCACATGAGCCCCCCCCCGACCGGCGCCGTCAGGTGCTCGACGATCTCGCTGCCGGGCGCATCTCGGCGGCCGAAGCCACCCAGCGCCTCAAGCAACTCTGACCCATCGCCCCCAAGAAGGAGGAAAGCCATGTTCATGAACGACTCGAAGGTGTATCCCCTGGAATTCGGGGCGGAACCCGTCCTCGAGTTCCAAAGCGAGCTGGGTGCCCTGACGATCCTGCCCGTCGAGCCGGGCCGCGCGCCCCGGATGGAGGCCCAGGAGAACCGCTGGACGAAGGTCGATGTGACCCGGGAGGGGGACACGGTCAAGATCCACCTCCAGATCGAGCATCCCCGAGCCATCGGCGACTGGTGGGAGTGGATCCGCCACTCCAGGATCCGACTCTTCCTGCCCGAACAGGTGATCGCCCGCGTGCACTTGGGGGCCGGCAAACTGGCCGTCAGCGACCTCAAGGCCAAGCAGCTCGACCTGCACACCGCGGCGGGCGCCATGTCCTTGCGCCGGGTGTCGGGACACCTCACCCTGCGCAACTCGGCCGGGGCCATCAAGGGGGATCACCTCTCGGGCAGCCTCGTGGTCGGGGCCAACGGCAGCGTCAAGCTCGGCATCGACTCGCTCGAACCGGGCGACCACGCGGTCGACGCCAACTTCGGTTCCGTGCGGGTCGAGCTCGCCAAGGGCCTTCCCGTCCAGATCCAGGCGGATACCTCATGGGGCTCGGTGATCAACGACTACCCCGAGGTTGCCGAGCCCTCGGCAACCCTGGCCATCCGGTCGCAGGCCGGGGCGATCCGGGTCTTCGAAGAAGGGGCCGCCCCGCGCCATCACCACCACGCTCACCACAACGGCCATCACCACCGCCATCACGGCCATGGCAGGCGTCAATGGGCGCAGGATTGGGCTCAGGACTTCGCGCGGGACTTCGCCAAGGACTGGTCGCGGGACTGGGCGGGCGAGCGTCTCACTCCGCCCGTCACTCCGCCCGAGCGGCCGGGGGCGGTCGCGATCGCCGAGCGTCCCCGCGTTCACGAGAAGGAACTGCAGTGGGTCCTGCAGCTGGTCGAAGACAGCCACATCAAGGCGTCGGACGCCACCGGGCTGATCAAGGTCATCTCCGAGGCCACGCGGGTCCGCGACGAGGAGCTGCAGCGGGTGCTCAAGATGCTCGAGGACAACATCATCAAGGCCGACGAGGCCACCGACCTCGTCAAGGCCATGCAAGGCTGACGGGGCACGCGCGAGCCCTCCGGCCAGACGGCCTCCCACCGGATCTCCGCTCGCCGGGCGCGAGCGCGCTCGCGCCTGACTCCGTCCCGCCCCCCTCGCTCGAGGGGGGCTTTCGCGCCAGGGATCGAGGCGGGCCTGCGCGGAGAGTGGTGGGAGACCGCGCCAGGATTCGAACATTTGATCGAATCCCCAAGGGGTGCTATAGTTCGATCGCTTGTTTCCCCCTTTGAAAGGAGCGACCCCCGCGATGACGACTGCCACCGAAGCCGAACACCAGGCCGCCATGGAAGCCAACGGCAAGCCGGGCGACTTCTGCCACATCGAGATCCCGGTCAAGGACCGCGCCCGCGCCAAGAAGTTCTACGGCGAGATGTTCGGTTGGACGTTCCAGGACGTCCCCGAGATGGCCTACACCCTGTACTTCACCCCGGGCGGCAAGCTCGGCGGCGGCTTCTTCGAGCCGAGCGAGCGGATGCCCAACCAGGTCATCAACTACGTGTGGGTCGAGTCGATCGAGCAGTCGCTCGCCAAGCTCGAGACCCTCGGCGGCAAGAGCATGAGCCCCAAGATCGAGGTCCCGGGCCACGGCCACTTCATGCACGTGGTCGACAGCGAGGGCAACCTCTTCGCCTTCTGGCAATAGAACCGTTCTGACTGACGCTGGCCCGGGGCGATCGCCCCGGGCCAGCGTCTTGAGAGGGTCACATCAGGCGCAGCGGGGCCTGGGTCGCGAGGGGGGCCATGGGGAACCCCGCGTCCTTCCAGGCGTCCAAGCCGCCCGAGAGGGCGTGGACGTTCGTGTAGCCCTGATCCATCAGTTTCAGCGCCACCCGGGCGCTGGTCGCCTCGTGCGGTCAGGTGCAGTAGGCGACGATCATGCGGTCCTTGGGCACGGGCAGCACGATCCGGTCGGCCTTGATCAGGTCTTCCGGCTCGTAGCGCACCGATCCCTTGATGTGGACGTTCTCCGGATGGCGCCGGACGTCGAGGATCAGGACGTCCTCGCCCCGATCCTGGTGCTCCTTGACCGCGAGAGGGGGCACGCGCGGCACCCCTTCTAGGTTGAACGTTTCTCGGACCTCTGGCATGCTTGCCTCCTTGCCCGGTGAGGGCGCCCCCATCCTAGGAGCCGGAGGACGCGGCGAAAAGGGCCGATCGTCACAGCGAAGCGCCCGACCAGGGCTCGGTGCTGAAGACGGCCGGCAGCAGCATCGCCCGGCAGTTCGTCTACCAGGCGAGGCTGGGGCTCCCGTCCATGTTCTAGTCGGGAATCGGCTGGCTACCCTGACGGGCGGCGAGCATCCCGAGGGCGGCTTGCAGGCTGATCATGAGCTGCTCGGCCTGCGAGCGCGCCATGACCACGCTCGAGTGGGGCTCGATCGACTGCTCGGGGATGGTTTCGGGGCTCACGAAGGGCGGCGCGTAGGCCAGGTCCAGGAACACCATCTCGGGGCCCACCTGCAGGTTGAAGAGGGTCACCGGCTTGGGGGGCTCCTTGGGAGCCCGCAGGAGGTTGCGGGGCACCGTGATCGTGAGCTCGTACTCGATGTCCTCTTCGACCGGGCGGCCCTGGTGGAAGAATTGGATCGAGAAGACGCCCGGTGATTGCTGGATCGGCCGGATATCCAGCTTGCGCGGGTCGTTGAGGGCCACGATCTGGAGCTGGGCGTTGGTCAGCTCGGGCGGGATCGCCACCATGGCCATGCCGTTGATCGCGCGGCCGTGTTGCTTGTGCATGTCGGGCTCCTCTGCGGGGGACGGGCGAGCACTCCAGTCTAGCAGGCTCTCAGTCCACCTGGAGCCGGTCGAGCTGGGAGGCGATCGCCGCGAAGCTCGTCACTCCCTCGAATTTGGCCCGGGCGATCCCCCTCCGATCGGCCACGAGCAGGGTGGGAGTGACCTTGAGATCCGCCTTCCGCTCGAGCCAGTCGGTGCGACCCGTCGGATCGGGGCGGTCGACCTCGCGGACCTCCAGGACGACCCGCGGGTAGCGCGCGTGCAGGGCGGCCAGCACGGGCCGCATCGACCAGCAGGCGATTCAGGTCGAGCCCGACAGTTCGACCACCGTGAGGTGACCGGGGGCGGCGATGGGTTGGGCCTCGGCGGCACCCAAAGGCTCCGAGCCATGGGGCAGCACGAAGCGGTAGGCGAGGACGGCAATCGCGCCGACCAGCGCCAGGTTGGACCATCCCACTCGCCAACGAAGTCGCATGGGTCCAGGATAGCCCACCGGGCGCGAGACGCCAACTGCAGGGCCCCAAGGCAAAGGCCACCGGCAGGACCGGTGGCCTCGAGCTTGCGAGAGAATGTTGGGCCTTTCTGGCGTCTCGGCCACCCCGCAGGGCGCGTCTTGACTGGCTTCAGCCCTCATCTCCTCGGCTTCTGAGAACAGTATCGGCGATGGACTTGACGCCTGAATGGTCGATCCGTTGGGGGCCTATCAAATCTTCGTGATCGATTCGTTGCCTTTCGCACGGGGCCGGGATGAGAAGGAAGGGCCGGCCGGGGTATACAAGCCGAGGCTGGCCCTTCTCGCTTCCGACCAGCCGCTTCACGAGGCCCGCATGCCCCTCCGTTCATCCGTGATCCAATCAGGCTGCGCGCTCGCCGCGGTGGTGGCGATCGCCCCCCCGTGCTGGGCCCAGAGCGTCGACCTGCAAAAGCTGCTGCACACCGACGTGTCGCTCGAGCGCCAGGTCACCACCGCGACCCGGGTCGCCACCAAGGCCACCCTCGCCCCGGCCACCGTCGATGTCATCACGGCCGAGGACATCCAGAACCGCGGCTACATGAACCTGGAAGAGGTCCTGCACGACCTGCCGGGCTTCTCGTTCGACCGGGGCTACGGCGAGGAGTGGTCGACCATCTTCATGCGGGGCTTCCGCACCAACAACTCCGACCATTTCCTCTTGATGATCGACGGCATCGTCGAGAACGACCTCTGGAAGAGCAACGCCTGGATCGCCAACCAGTACCCCCTGAGCAACATCGAGCGGATCGAGGTCACCTACGGCCCGGCTTCGGCCCTCTACGGCCCCAACGCCTCTGGCGGGATCATCAACCTGATCACCAAGACCGGCGAGCAGCAGAGCGGCGGGACCGTCCAGCTGGGCGGAGGCAGCCTCGGCACGGCCTACACGGACACGACCTGGGGGACCCTCGCCAACGGGATCGACCTCTCGATCACGGGCCGGTATTTCCATCAGGACGGCAGGACCGACGTCGCGGGGCGCTTCCCCGGTTTCTTGTACAACAACCCCAATCCCGCCTATCAGGCCGGCCTCAACCCGGCCTTCGACAACCACAAGAACGACGGGGGGCTGTGGGCCAAGGTGGGCCTGCCCGGCCTAACGCTCGGGGCGTCGAGCTGGAGCCGAGCCGACGCCCAGGGCTACTGGTACAACGATTCCCAGCGGGTGCCGAGCAACGGCTCCAACTGGGATCCCGCCTTCACGACCCTCTACTCGCGCTACCAGGCCCGCGTCGCCGGCAACGGACAGTTCTCGAGCCTGCTCAGCTACCGTTACACCAAGCTCAACGGCACGAGCGAGATCTACCAGTTCCTGCCGACCACCCAGCAGTGGAACACCTCCTACTGGAGCGAGCTCTCCAAGGAGCTCGACTTCAACAACCAGCTGCAGTTGCAGCCCCTGGACAACCTATCGCTGACGACCGGCTTCGAGCTGGCCAACGGCAACTTCCAGGGCAACTACAACACGGGCCCCACCCCCTTTCCGGAGGAGACCGGCGGACCCGAGCAACCCGCCGCCAAGACCGGGGCCGGCAACGACTACGATGTGACGCGCGGCGGCGTCTACGGCCAGGGGGTGTACACCCCCTGGGACCCCCTCCAGATCACGATCGGGGGCCGGTATGACTACCGCGTGTTCCGCAACACCCCGGCCTACGGCGGCGTGGGCGGAGTGTTCTCGCCGCGGCTCGGGGCCGTTTACTCACCGACCGATCGCTGGACCTTCAAGGCCCTCTATGCCAGCGGGTTCATCGATCCCGACAACTACACGATCTTCTCGACTGGCTCAGGCCGCAAGGTCCCGGCCATCGGCCTGCGGCCCGAAAGGCTCCACAGCTTCGAGGGCTCGGTTGGGTATTCCTTCACCGAGACCCTCCACAACGAGCTCGCCGTCTACCACAACGACTACTGGGACACCTTCGGGGTCGCGAGCGTCCAGGATCCCGACTTCCCGAACGATCCGACCAGGAAGACCACCCAGAACCAGAACCTGGGAGACAAGCACGTCGTGGGGGCCGAGTACCGCCTGCGATGGGCCATCCTGCCCGGGCTCAAGGCCTACCTCAACGCGACCTACGACAACTCGCTCAACGACCAGGGCCAGAATCTGGGCGACATCCCGGCCCTTTCGGCCAACGTCGGCCTCGACGGACACGAAGGCAACTGGCGCTGGAGCTTCCGAAACAACCTGGTGGGCGATCGCTACACGGTTCCCTCGAACCCGGCGGGCCATCTGCCAGGCTACGTGGTCACCAACCTGAGCCTCGGGTACAGCCACCTGTTCCTGCGCGCGCTACGGGCCGACTTCGTGGTCGACAACCTGTTCGACGTCCAGTACTCCGACCCGGGCGTGCGCAGCGGGACCGGGGTCTACGCCTCTTTGCTCCCCCAGAACGGCCGGGCCTTCCTCGGCCGCCTTACCTACGGGTTCTAGCCATGAGCCACGCGAAGCGAACCAAGGTGCGGCGGGCGGCGGGCCTCTGGGGGCTGGCCCTCCTGATGGGGGCCTCGATGGGCCTTCCGGCCCGGGCCGACGAGCTGCCGCCCCCTCTGGAAGCCAAGCTCTTGCTGTCCATCCTGCCCTACGATCAGTCGCTGCCCCCCGGGGACCCCCTGCGCGTGGCCGTGCTGTATGCGCCGGGCAACTCCGAGTCCGAGCGGGTGGCCGACCAGATCGTCTCGACCGTGGCGAAATCGGGCGATCGCCCCCTCAAGGACCGCGGGGTCAAGGCCGTGAAGCTCGCCATCGGCTCCGGAGCGGACGGCCTGGAAACCCTGAAGGCCGGAGGCTACGGCGTGGCCCTGATCGCCCCGGGCCTTCTCGATCGGGCTGGCGCGATCGCCCAGGCGACGCGTCAGAGCGGGATCCTGACCGTCGGAGGCTCGGCGCAGTACACCCGCTCGGGCGTGGTGCTCGGCCTGGCTTCCGAGGACGACGAGCCCAAGATCTACGTCAACGCCGAGGCCGCCCGCCAGACGGGCATCACCTTCCCCTCCGGCTTCCTCAGCCTGGCCGAGAGCGTGCAGTAGATGGCCACGCCCAGCCGGAGGCGCCCTCGCGACCTGCGCAGCACCCTGCTCTGGGGCTTCGGGCTGCTGGCCATCCTGCCCATGGTGATCGCCGTCGTCCTCATGACCCGGCTCGCCGAAAAGGGGATCGCGGGCTCGACCGACGACGTGGCCCGGATCAGCCGGCAGGCGATCACCGACACCTCGGACCACATCGGGACCCTCGCGAGCCAACAGCTGCAAACGAGCGGCCAGCACCTCGACGAGCTGGGCGCCCAGGCCGTCCGCCACACGGCGGATACCCTGCTGTCCTTGAGCGAAAAGCAGCTCAGGGCCTCGCAACAGCAGCTCATCGCCCAGGGAGAGGGGGCCGTCCAGCGGACGAGTCAGGATCTGATCCAGCAGAGCCGCAAGGCCGCCGAGGACCTGACGGACACCCTCATCGCCGAGAGCCAGCAGTCCAACCGCGAACTCGCGCGGGAGACGACTCGGCTCGCGGCCGAGGCGATCGCCTCGACCAGCGCGCGGCTCGTCAGCCAGCTCTCCAAGAGCCGGGCGACCACCCGGGCGCACATCGAGAAGGAGTCGAAGGCCTCCGCCGCCAAGCTCGGCGAGACCGTTGCCTCCCAGGTCCAAGAGACGTACGGCCACAACCGCAAGGTCGATGCCTCCGTCATCCGGCGCCAGGTCGAGACCGCCCTCGACGAGATGGGCAGCAACCTGTCCCAGTACGTCATGCAGCGCCTGGAAACCGAGCGCCTGTTGATGGACGTGCAGGCCAACCTGGTCGGGGACCACGCGGCCAAGCAACTCGCCGCGACGAGCCATGCCGTCGAGCTCCGCACGGCCGCCGAGATGCGCCACAAGGCGGCCGAGCAGTCGGCCCGGACGCTCGCGCGCATGGAGGCCGGCACCCGGGCCGTCTCGGCCGCAACCGAGGCCCAGATGCGCGAGCGGTCCGCGGCGATCGCCCAGGCCGCCCTGGCGGCCATGCGTCCGGTCGGAGAGCGCTACGCCAGCCAGGTCGAGCGCGAGATGAAGGCGCAGTCCGAGCAATCCCTGGCCATGACGGCCCGCACCGTGCCGCACGCGGCCGAGCAGGCGAGCCACGAGACGGCCCTGCGCCTCGCCGGCCAGTCCCGCCTCCTCAAGGACCGGACCGTGCGCGAGCTGTGGCTCGTCGCGGTCCTGTTGCTCGGCGTCGAAGTCCTGCTCGCCGCGTTCGCGAGCCTGCTCCTCTCGGGCCGCATCGCGGCGCCGATCCTGACCGAACAGGAGAACGCCCGCAAGGAGCGGGAGCGCCTCAGCCGCGAGCTCGAGATCGCGGCCAAGATCCAGACCTGCCTCCTGCCTCCGATCCCGCAGTTCCCGGACTTCGACCTGTCGCTCGGCATGATGCCCGCCGAGGAGGTGGGCGGGGACTTCGTCGAGTTCCTCGGCGGGGCCGAGCCCGGCAGCTTCTGGATCGGGGTGGGCGACGTGACGGGCCACGGGCTGACGCCGGGCCTCATCATGATGATGGCCCAGAGCACCTTCAGCAGCCTGTCGGACACCCGGGGCATGACACCCAAGGGCCTCTACGATGGCATGAACCGGGTGCTCTTCCGGAACATCAAGCATCGCCTCAAGACCGACGACCACATGACCATGTCGGTGCTCAAGCACGAGGGGGAGGGGCGTTTCGTCCACTGCGGCAGCCACCTCGACGTGCTGGTGTACCGAGCCGCCGGCGAGCGGGTCGAACGGATCGTCACCGAGGGCCCCTGGGTCGGCATGCTGCCCGAGTGCGAGGACTTCACCGAGGAGATCCGCTTCGAGCTCGCCGACGACGACGTGCTTCTGCTCTACACGGACGGGCTGATCGAGGTCCAGAACGCCCAGAACGTCCAGTGGGACATGGAGCGGCTGTGCGAGTCGCTCAGTCGCCATGCGCGCCTTCCCGCCGCCGAGATCCAGACCCAGGTCCTCGCGGACTGCCTGCGCTGGGCCGATCGCGTCCTCGACGACATCTCGGTGGTGGTCGTCAAGCGAGGCGAGAGCGAGGTGCACCGCCGGTTCGCCATCGACCCGCGGGGGCAGGCGCAGCGGGGGTCGGGGGCGCTCGCCTAGCGCAGCGCCTGGGTCGCCGCGAGGAAGGCCTGGGCGTTGGTGGCGGTGGCGGCCAATCGCTGCTGGGAGATTTCGCCGTTCAGGGCCGAGACCCGGGCCGAGATGGCCGGGTGATCGCTCAACGGCTCGAAGACCTTGGGGGTGTCCCCCAGCTTCTGGGCGATGGTGCCGAGGAAGTTGCCCAGGCCGTGCGGATCATAGCCGGCCGCGTTCTCGTAGGCGCACCCGAACTGGTCGGCCTGATTCTCGAAGTCACGGCTGAAGCCATTGAACACCAGGTTGAGGGCGATGCCCCCCGCCTGCTGCACGAGCTGCGGCGAGCCCCCCAGGGCCGCGACCGCGATGCCCTGGGCGACCATCTGCTCGCGCAGCTTGTCGATCCCGTGCTTGTGGGCCACGTGCCCGATCTCGTGGCCAAGCACGCCGGCGAGCTCGGACTCGTCCTTCATGGCGGCCACGGCCGCCGTCGTGACGAAGATCTGGCCCCCGGGCAGGGCGAAGGCGTTCAGGTCCGGAGAGACGATCACGTGGAACTCGTAGGGGAGGTTGGGGCGCTCGCTCTTGGCGGCGATCGCCTGCCCGATGCTCGTCACGTAGGAGGTCACGGCCGTCTGGGGCGCTGGCGGCGTCTTGGGGTCGGAAAGGACCTGCTGAGCGGCGGCGCGGCCGATCTGCACCTCTTGGTCATCGCTGATCGGTTGCAGGGCCTGGCCCGCCACCAGCCCACCGGCGAGCAGCTGGCTGCAAGCGGGCACGCCCCCCAGGGCGACGAGGGATAGGGCGATCGCCCATCGGTTCGCGTGCATGGTGGTTTCCTCCCGCTGAAACGACGACCCGGAGCCCCGGAGGGTTCCCTCGCTCATGACTCGTCAATCCGATTAGCGTTTTTGATGCGATTTTGTCGTCGCGATGTTAAATTTTTGCTATCGAGGCCGGTCCGCCGCCCTGACCATGTTATAGTACCTTCAACACGACTTCCCACTCAGGTCAATTCAGCCCCAGAGCCTTCACTGGATGCCCGGGCGGCAGACCGATCACTAGATTGGAAGGAAACATGCCCATGCGTCAGTTGCGAAACCTCAAACCGACGCCCATGCGCGGCGAAGCGGTTACCGCCTCGCGTCCCCGTAGCCCGTCCATCGACATCCTCAAGCGCAGCCTCGAGGTGGCCGGGGTCAACCGCAAGACCTTCGTCAAGGAGACCGGCCTCAGCTACGAGTACGTCTCCCGCATCTTCAACAGCAAGGTCAAGTTCCCGACCGTGCGCGAGACCCTCGAGCGGTTCGCCGAGGTCGCCCAGATCGACCCGATGATCTTCCCCGAGTACCAGCAGCTGGTGAGCGTCCTGCCCGAGTCGACCCGCAAGATCTGGAACCGCTTGCAGGAGATGGGCCTTTCCCGGCAGGAGTTCGCCAACCGCGTCGATATCTCGCGCACCTACATGTACGAGATCCTGCGCGGCGACGTGCCGTTCCCGCGCAACCCCGAGGTGATCGAAAAGATCGCCCAGGCCCTCGAGATCGCCCCCGAGACCTTCGCCGAGTACCTGGCCCCGGTGCAGGACTGGGCCGAGCGCAACCCGCTCGCCATCGAGCACGTCTTCATGAACCTCCTGGTCAGCAAGATGCTGATCGCCCGCGGCTACATGAAGGCCGGCAACCCGGCCGAGAAGATCTCGGACGAGATGCTCTCGATCTTCCCGCCCGACGAGCGCTTCGAGCCGATCGTGCGCAAGATCATGGCCCGCATGGGTGCGAAGGGTTACGACGTGCGCAAGCTGTCGCTCGAGGCCGACGTGCCCGAGCGCGACGTGCGTCTGCTCTTGATGGGCCAGATCCAGACGGAAGACCTGCCGGACACGGCCCAGAAGCTGCAAGCCTTCTTCCAGCTCTAGCCATCGCGGCGGAGGCCCCGGGCCTCCGCCGCGCCGCTTTTGGGGGGGCGTCCCATGTACCGGCACGACATTCTCCTGGTCGAAGACAACCCCGATACGGTCGAGTTCCTGGTCCGGCGGCTCAACGACGCGGGCTACGGCGTAAGGATCGCCCGCAACGGGCTGGAGGCGCTGCAATCGGTGCAGTCCGAACCCCCCGACGCCATGATCCTGGACATCAACCTGCCGCTCATGAACGGGGACGAGCTGTGCCGGCTCATGAGACGGGATGCCCGCACGGCCTCGGTCCCGGTGATCTTCGTGACGGCCGAGTCCGAAGAACGGGTGCGCGACCTCCTGGTTCCCGAGCACACCCTGTGCCTCGAGAAGGCGATCAAGACCCGCTCCCTGCTCGAGGCCCTGGACCGGATCCTGGCCTGACCTCAGCTCGCGAGCGGCAACCAGACCCGGAAGACGGTGCCGCGGTTCGGCTCGCTCTCGACCTCGATGCGACCCTCCAGGTTGGCCACGACTTGCTGCACGGTGGCCAATCCGACCCCGCTGCCCTGGATGTGGCCGTGCTCGCGCTCGCCGAGCTGGAACAGCTTGGCTCGGAAGTGCTCGCTGATCCCGCAGCCGGTATCGCTCACCTCGAACACCATGTGGCCCGACGGGTTGACCCAGGCGTGCACCCCGACCCGTCCGGCCGGGGGCGTGTACTTGTGGGCGTTGGAGAGCAGGTTGCTCACGACCGTGTCCCACTCGTGCTCGCTCGCGCGGATGGGCAGGGCGCGATCGGGCAGGGCGAAGATGAGGCTCTGGCCCGCTCGCCGGAAGACCGGCCCCCATGCTTCGATCCGCTCGGCACACAGGACGCGGGCGTCAATCACCTGATTGCCCAGGTCTTGCCGGTCGGGGTGCAGTCCCCGGTAGAGCCGCTGGTGGAGCTGCTTGGCCTGCCGATCGATGTAGACGACGATCTCGATGGGCCCCGCCATGCCGACCCGTTCCTGCAGCTCTTCGACGGCCCCGTTCAGGGGGGTCAGATCGTTGATCGCATCGTGCAGGACCCGATGGTAGTGGTGGCCGACCAGATACAACTTGCGTTTGAGCTTGCGCCGCTCCGACTCGCTGCGCCGCCTCAGGTCTTCCTGGAACCGCACGGCCTGGCGGGACTGGGCCGCCCCGGCCGCGAGCAAATCGACCCGGATGCGCTCCTGGCAGAGGCGGAGCCGATCGGCCTCGCTCGCCTCGAGGGGCGCGGGCCGCCCCAGGTAGAAGTCGAGCTCGGCCTCGAGGTAGCTCAGGGGGCCCAGCCGCGCGACCTGCATGGGGTCGGCCGGATCGATCACCCCGGCCGGGGAAATCGGAATCGGCGGGCGCCCCGCCACCGAGAGGACCATCGACTCCTGCTCGGGCAGGCGCAGACAGGCCCAGACGTAGTCCATGCGGAACTCGCGATGGAGCTGGAGGGTGGTGAGATCGAGCAGCTGGGGGAAGTCGCCGGAAAAGCCAGGAATCGGAGCGCGGGCCTGGGGATCGATCGCCATGGGGCCTCCGTTTCGGGGATGGGTGCGGGGAGGGAACGATCTTCAAATAACTTGTTGTAGTTTTGTTATCCTACACGAAAAGTAACATTAATTCAACCCGTCATTCGGCGATCATATCGCGATCGTGGAGAGCCCCAAATGACGACCGGCCCACCTGTTGGCGGGCCGGTCTGAGTTGCGGGGACAGGATTTGAACCTGTGACCTTCGGGTTATGAGCCCGACGAGCTACCGGACTGCTCTACCCCGCCCCATGATCCTAGCAGGTCACCAAGGATACGTAAAGGGTCCGGGGCCATTAAGAAAGGCTCGCCGTCCGGGCTCGTGCTCCCCCGCCCCCTGCCCCCGCCCCCAGGGGTGGGGGTTAGAGGCGGCCCCGGATCCGTCCGGGGCATGTCTAGGGACGCTGCAGCTCCTGGCTGAGCTGGGCGCGGCGGAAGGGAGCGAAGAGGTCGCCGCCGCGATGGCCGCGGGCCGCGCGGCGGACCCAGCCGTTGGGATCCCGGGAGAGCTTGGTGAGGGCGCGGCGGCTCAGCCGCCCGCTCTGGGCCGCCGCCTCGCGGACCGCCCAGCTCGGATCGAGCGCGGCCTTCTCGGCGACCGGAGCCGAGGCCTTGGGGTGGGCGATCGCCCCGTAGCGCACGTCCACCCGCTCGTCGTCCATGAGCACCAGGAGGGCCTTGGGCGAGAGCTCGGGGTTCGACAGGAGCTGGCGCTTCACGGCCTCGCTGGGATCCTGGGCGAGGGCCATGGCGGCCCGTTCGCCGAGGTCGGTGCGGGTGGCCACCCGGCCGCGGATCGCCTCGTCGGGATCGTGGGCGAGGATCTCGAGGGCGCCGGGGGCGACCGACGGCTGCTGAGACAGGCCATCGCGCACGGCCAGCGACGGGTCCGCCGCGAGGGCCTCCTGAACCATGGCGTCGGCGGCGGGGTGGTGGGCGATCGCGAGCTTGAGCTCGTCGCTCGCCGGGGCCACGAGGGCCAGGAGGACAGCCCCGTCGACCTGGGGCAGAGACAGCATGTCCCACCGGGCGGCTTCGCTGGTGGCCGGGTGGGCCGCGATCGCCCGCCATACCGGGGCGGTCATCTGGGGGTTGTTGAGGGCGGCCCAGCGCACCTCGCGCTCGGCATCCGAGGCCAGCATGGCGAGGGCCGAGAGGAGGGCCTTGCTGTGGACGGCCACCCCATAGCGCACGCGCACCTGCTCGTCGTGAGCGAGACGGGCGAGGGTCTCGGCTTCGGTCGCCGGGTGGAAGGCCACGGCCGCCCGGACCTCGCCGATCGGATCGCGCGCGAGCTGGGCGAGGGTCTCGGCCGCCGTGTTGGGATTCATGGCAACGTAGTAGCGCAAGAGGGAATCGCGCCCGTCGCGGGCGAGGAAGGCGAGGGCGACCAGGCCGGTCGAGGTGGCCTGAGCGGCCTGACGCAGGGTGTCCACATCCAGGGGCTCGAGCGTGAGGGCCTGAGCGACAGCGGCGGCGGGCGCCTGCGGATGCAGGAGGACCGCACGACGGACGGCCGGGTCGCGGTCGGCCGACAGGAGGACCAGGGAAGCCTCGGGGGTCGCCGGGTGCTGCGCGACCAAGAGGCGCAGCTCGGCGTCGAGGCGCTCGGCGAGCCCGGCGAGGGAGTCCGCGGAAAGCAGGGGGGACTGGGCGATCGCCCTGGCGACCACGAGATCGGTGTCCTTGGCGAGGCGCTCGCGGGCCGTCGCGCCCAGGCGCGGGTGCCCGGCCACGGCCGCGCGGATGGCGGGCTCGGGATCGGCCGCGAGCTGGTCGAGCACCGAGGTGACGACCTGCCGGTGGTCGATCACGCGGCGCCGCACGGCGGGCGTCCCCTTGATGGCGAGGGTGGCGAGGGCGGCCGCCCCGGTGAGCGGGTTCGCCACGACGGCCTCTTGCACGCGGGGGTCGGCGTCCTCGGCCAGGATGCGGAGCAGGGGACCGTTGGCCCGCTCCGAGCGGGCGACGGCCAGGCGCACGGTGGGGTCGGGATCGGCCGCGAGGCGCTCGAGGGTCGTATCCCCGGTGCGGCGATCACCCGCCAGCCGGGCGCGCATGCGGGGATCGGGATCGGCCGCGAGGAGGGCGAGCACCTCGGAGCCGGCGCGGGGATGGGCGAAGACCAGCTGCCGCACGTCGCGGTCGGCGTCGACGGCGAGGCTCAGGAGGGTCTCGGGATCGGCCTTGGGGTGCTGGGCGACCAGGCGGCGCACGGCGGCCTGCTCGTGGCGCGAGAAGCGCGCAACCAGATCGGCCCCGGCCCGCGGGTGGGCCAGGAGGCGGACGGCAAGCTCGGCCTCGGCCGATTGGGCGATCGCGGCGAGGGTCGATTCGGTCGAATGAGGGTTGGTGGCCAGGGCGATCCGGACGGCCGGGGCCTCGTCGGCGGCGAGGCGGGCCGCCACCGAAACGGGCAGGTCGGGCCGGCTCGCGACCAGGGCCCGCAGGGCGGCGTCCTCGTCGCTCAGGATGGCGTGCAGGGCGTCAGCCGGGGCATCGGGGCGGCGGGCGAGCGTGGCGCGCAGGTCGGCGTCGCCGTGCTGGGCGAGCTCGGCGAGCTCGGTCGAACCGGTGAGGGGGTGGGCCGCGAGGGCCATGCGGGCTTCGGCGTCCGTGGGCAGCTCGGCCGCGGGCATCGGGCCGCTGATCCGGATCGCGCCGCTGGCGAGGGGACGGGTGCGCGAGCGGAGGAAGCGATCGCGGGTGAGTGAGGCGGTGGTCCCGCGTTGCCCTGGTGCTGTCATCTCCGGGTCCTCGCCGACCGCGTTAATCACCTGTCCTTAAAGAGGTTATCGGAAGGTCAAGATCGATTCTTGCTAATCTTAACCTTGGAACCGTCACGACAAAAGGCCGCCCCGTACGGAGCGGCCTTGCGTGTCGTTTCTCGGAGCGGGGTTGACGGGGCTCGAACCCGCGACCTCCGCCTTGACAGGGCGGCATTCTAACCAACTGAACTACAACCCCAAGAAGTTTTGGTATGGTACCCCGGCGAGCAATGGAAGTCAACTCCGGTCAGGGCGCCGCCGAACGCCGCCCATCCCGCCCGCGACCCCGTGACGGGGCCAGTGGGGCGGAACCGGCTCAGAACAGGTAGCCGAACCCCATGTACGGACCGTTCAGGGACAGCAGGTTGCCGGGTGCGAAGGCCGTCTGCCCCCGCAATCCGAGATCGACCCCGAGCCCGTGGAACAGCTGCCAGCCGATCCCCAGCTTGTAATCCAGCACGTTGCTCTGGACGTTGTTGACGTAGAGCCACGGGGCCCAGTCGAGGCGGGCCTGCATGGCCATGTGACTCGGCAGGTTGAAGTCCACGATCCCGCCCAGCTTGGGAGACGTGCCCGTGCCGACCCCGATCGATCGCAACTCGCCGCCCAGGTCGGCCGTCAACCCGATCCCGTAGGCTCCGCTCGTCTGGGCGATCTTGAGCTTCGCCTCGAGGTCTCCGTTGGTGAAGGGCCCGACCACCCCGCCCAGCGCCCCCCCGAAGGCCCCGGTCATGCCCCAGGCCCCGATCGAAAAGAAGGGATTGAACCAGACGTTGACGGCGAGGCCCGGCAGGAAGGCGTTGCCGGTCAGGTAGGCGGGACCGGCCGTGTACTGGCCGTTGGCGTACCAGGCGAACGTTCCCAGCGAGCCGCTGGGCTTGTGGCTGGCATAGGCCGAGACCTCGCCCGGCGTCGCCTGGGCCATGGCAGGGGCGGCTCCCAGCAGCAGGGCCCCCAGGCCCACCAGCCCCATCGATCCCATTTTCATGGCGCCCCTCCGTCTCGCCCCGGCCGCGCGGGGCCACCAGGAGCAGCCTAGGTCAGACATCGCCAGCGGGATTCGGTCGGTTTGGCCAAAGACGGGCCGCTGGAATGCTAGTTTGTCGGGTAGGTGAAGTCGGCCGCGTAGGAGCTGCCGTCAGCCGTGAAGGTGACGTGGACCTGGTAGCTCTGACCGGACTGCGGCTTGGGGAACACGTAGAGGTAGGGATCCTGGCCGGTCTGGAACTCCGGCTTGAGGGTCAGGGTCTGTGGGGAGCCTGGCGAAGAGGTCAGGGTGACCGAGCCCGAGAGGGAGGCCACCGTGCTGATGGCCTGCCGGTTGGGATCCAGCGGGAAGAAGGCGAAGAAGATGGAGTTGCTTTGGCTGGTCCCCGAATAGAATTCGACGAAGCGGTCCCGGCTGGGGGCGACGGTCCCCCCGTGGGGGGTATTCGCGTTCGAGACGGGGGTGGAGCCCGGAGGAGTGCTCGAACTGGGGTGCGGCACGACCGGGGCCTCGGGATAGAGGGGCTGCTGGCAGGAGACCAGGAGCGAGGCCAGGACGAAACCGTAGGCGAGGCGCATCGAACCCTCAGGAATGGGTGGGAGACGGGGTTGGCGTGTGGGTCGGCGTGGGAGTCGGTGCGGGGGTGGCGCCCGCCACCGCGACGTGATCGACCGTCTTGAGGGAGACGCCGATCTGACCCGGCAGGTTGGCTTCGGCGGCCGAGTCGGTGGGCAGGGCCGAGGGCGTCGCCGGGGCCCCTTGGCAGGCGGCCACGAGGGCCGTGAGCCCCACGGCGATCGCCCCCCACTTCCTCCCCGACCTCATGCGTGCCTCCCCTTGCCTCGTCTCCCATGTTTTCCCCGGAACCCCCGCCGCTTAACCCCGTGGCGCGGCTTCATGCTGGCCCGGGAGACCGTCCGAGCGGCCGCCAGAGGGGTCGTGCGATCTCGCACGAGGGCCGGATCCACCGGCTTGTCGTGATAGCGCAGCTCGTAGTGGAGGTGGGGACCCGTGGCGTGGCCCGTCGCGCCGACGAAGGCAATCACCTGGCCCGCGCGGACCGCCTGTCCGAGCCTGACGGCAAAGCGGCTGGCGTGGCCATACAGGGTCGTCCAGCCCCCCGGATGGGTCAGGATCACGAGGTTGCCGTAACCGCCGCGCACCCCGACGAAGGTCGCCCGGCCGTCCCGCGAGGCGTGGATCGGGGTGCCCAAGGGGGCCGCCAGGTCGTAGCCGTCGTGATGGCCGTCGACGAGGGTCTCTCCCGAGACGGGGTCCCGATCCCGGGGTCCGAACGCCGAGGTCAGGCGGGCGCCGGGGAGCGGATCGAGCTGCGGGACCGTCGGAGCCTCGGAGCAGGCGGCGAGCAGCAGCACTCCAAGCAGGACGGCGCCGCGCCGCATCGGCCTATCCATGCCCCGTATGGACCCGGGGCGTCCGCTATCCCCCACCCCTCGGGGCGGGGGTCAGGGGGCGGGGGAACAGCGAGCCTGGACGGCGAGCCTTCATCGATTAGACCGCCCGGAAGGCTTGCTCGGCCGCGCTCAGGGTCCGCGCGATCTCCTCGGGGCCGTGGGCCAGGCTGACGAAGGCTGCTTCGAACTGCGAGGGGGGCCAGTAGACGCCCGCAGCCAGCATGGCCCTGAAGAAGCGGCCGAAGGCCTCGCGATCGCTCTTGCTAGCCGTGTCCCAGTCCATGACGGGGCCTGGGTGGAAGAAGACGGTGAACATGCTGCCCACCCGGTTGATCGTGACCGTCACCCCGGCCGCCCGGGCTCGCTCGGCGAGGCCAGCGACCAGCTCGGCCGCGGTGGCCTCGAGCCGCTCGTACACCCCGGGGGCCAAGAGCTCGGTGAGGGTCGCGATCCCGGCGGCCGTCGCGAGCGGGTTGCCCGACAGGGTGCCCGCCTGGTACATGGGGCCCGCCGGGGCCACCCAGCTCATCAGGTCGCGGCGCCCGCCGTAGGCCCCCACCGGCACCCCGCCGCCCACGATCTTGCCGAGGCAGGTCAGGTCGGGGACGATCCCGAACCGCTCCTGGGCGCCCCCCAGGGCCACCCGGAACCCGGTCATGACCTCGTCGAAGATGAGCAGGGCGCCGTGGCGCCGGGTCACCTCGCGGAGCTGCTCGAGGTAACCGGGCTCGGGCAGGAGGGTCCCCGCGTTACCCACGACCGGCTCGACGATCACGGCCGCGATCCGGTCGCCCTCGGCCTGGAAGAGGGCTTCCAGGGCCTCCCCGTCGTTGAACGGCAGGGTCAGGGTGTTGGCGACCGCCCCCGGGGTCACGCCCGGGCTATCGGGCAGGCCCAGGGTCGCCACTCCGGACCCCGCCTGCACGAGCAGCATGTCGGCGTGCCCGTGGTAGCAGCCCACGTACTTGACGATCTTTTCCCGGCCGGTCGCGGCGCGGGCGAGGCGCAGGGCGCTCATGGTCGCCTCGGTGCCCGAGTTGACGAGGCGGACCTGCTCGATCGCCGGGTAGATCCGGGTGATGAGCCGCGCGAGCTCGACCTCGCCGGCCGAGGGGGCGCCGTAGGAGGTCCCGCCGTCCACGGCGGCGTGCAGGGCGGCGCGCACCGCCGGATGCCCGTGCCCGAGGATCATGGGGCCCCACGACCCGATGTAGTCGACGTAGCGGTTGCCGTCCACGTCCCAGAGGGTGGCCCCTTCAGCGCGGGCGATGAAGATGGGCTCCGCCCCGACCGATTTGAAGGCCCGCACCGGCGAGTTGACGCCGCCGGGGATGAGGGTCTGGGCCTCGGTCCAGAGGGCCTGAGAGCGGGTGGTCGCGTGGGTCGTGGTCGTCATGGGATCCTTTCGATCAGGGCTTGAGCGAGGCGCTGGGGCTGGGATTGGGCAGTTCTGGGTACTTGATCGGGCGCACGATGTCCTTGATGAGCAAGAGGGTCATGAGGCCCAGGAGCAGGACCAGGCCCCCGCGCTGGATGGGCTCTTCGATGGTCTTGGGCACGGGCCGGCGGCGGATGGCTTCGATGATCAGGAAGACCATGTGCCCCCCGTCCAGGGCCGGCAGGGGCAGGACGTTCATGACGGCGAGTCCGATCGAGATCATGGCCGTGAAGGAGAGCATGTCGCGCAGGTCGTTCTTGGCGACGTAGGCGCCGGCGCGGCCGATCTCGACGACGCCGCCCAGGTCGTTGGCGCTCATCTGGCCCGACACGAGCTTGACGAAGCCCATGACCGTCTCGCGAGTGAGGTTGCCCTGGGTGCCGATCGCCTCGGCAAGCGGGTTCGTCGGTTTGACGTACTCACGGGAGACGGACGACGGCTGGATCTTGACCCCGATCTTGCCGCGGGCGTTGGGCGTGACCCGAATGGCCAGGTCGTGCCCGTCGCGGCGGATGGCCACGACGGTCGGCCGGTTCGCCCGCTCGCCGACCGCCGAGATGAAGGCGTCGGGGCCCTCGACGGCGTGGCCGTCGACCGAGAGGATGCGGTCCGCGGCGTGGAAGCCCGCCTGGGCCGCCGGCTGGTCGGCCATGACCTCCATGACCTGGAGGTCGCCCATCTTGAAGTGCAGGGTGCCGATGGCGATCGCCGACACCAGCAAGAGCACGAAGGCCCCGGCGTAGTTGGCCGCGACCCCGCCGCTCACGACCAGGAACCGCTGCCAAACGGGCCGGTTGCGCAGGAGCCGGGGGTCGTCCGAGCGGGTCTCGACGCTCGGGTCGTCGTCGACGAAGGCGCAGTACCCGCCCAGGGGCAGCAGGTTGAGCCGCACGTCGGTCTCGTCCCACTGGAAGCCCAGGAGTCGGGGCCCGAAGCCGAGGGCGAACTCGCGGACCGGCACCCGGAGGGCCTTGGCGCACAGGAAGTGACCGGCCTCGTGGATCAGGATCAACAGGGCGATGAGGGCCGCCACCAAGAGGTAACGCTGCAGATCGGTCATGGGGCTCCTAACGCCGTCGGCACGGGGTGGAAATGGCACCAGTGTAGCACGGGCTCCCGTCCCCGGCGCGGGGGGGGTGGAGGTGCCGTCGTCACCGGTTAGGCGGGCGTTTCGGTGGGAATATAGGGGGTGACCTTGCGTGCAAGGCCCTGTCCGCTCGCCCCAGGAAGGGAACCCGATGCCCACCATCCCGATCCATCCCCGGCGCGTCGCCAGCCTCGCCATGTGCGCCCTGCTGCTGGGTTGCCCGGTTGCGCCCCAGACCACGAGCGGGACGGATGCCGGGTCGGGCGACACGAGCGCGAGCAGCACGGACACGACGACTACCCCGGGGCAGCTGCCGACCGCGAGGCCGTCGCCGACTCCGACACCGACCCCAACGCCCACGCCAACCGCGCGCCCCACCCCCACTCCGAGCGCGACGGGATCGGCGACCCCCACGCCGGCTCCGACCCCCTCGCCGACACCGAGTGGGGGAGTCCTGCAGTCGGTCACCATCCTGAACCCGATCCAGCAGATGTGGGTCATGAACTTCCCCGGGGATGTCGGGCCCAACGCCATCCCCTCGACCTTCGGCTTGCGTGTGGAGGTCGTGACCTCGTTCGGCTCGTCTGTTTCGACCAGCAGCAATGTCGTCTGGACATCCAGCAACCCGGGGCTCGTGACCGTCAGCCAGACGGGCATCCTCTCGACGGTTGCCTCGGCCTCGTTCCAGGGCAACGTTCCGGTCACCATCACCGCCTCCACGACCTCCAACGGGGTCACCCGCAACGCCCCCATGACCGTGTTGGCCGGCAACACCGGGACCCTCCTGCTCGGGATTCAATAGGGAAACGCCATGCGACCTGTCTCACGCCTCCTGCTCGGTTTCCTCGCGGCGATCGCCACGGTCGCCACCGCCTGCCATCCGGCGCCCATGCTGGCGCGATTTCCGGGGCTGAGCGGTTCGGACCCGACCCGCGGAGGGGCGGCCCCCGAGCCGGTCGGCAATGGCGGGTTGAACGTCGCCATCCGCTGGCCACAGCGCGCGGCCCGCGGCGTGCAATCGATCCCCGGCACGGCCAACACCTTGGTGCTGGCCGTGCGCAAGCGGGACGGCACCCTGGTCACGCCGTACACCTACTTCAATCGACCGGCTTCCAACCAGTCCATCACGGCGACGGCCTCGGTGCCGGTCAAGATCGGCAACAACCTGGTGGTCCAGGTCAACGCCTACCGGGAGAACTTCTCGACTGATCCCCAGTTGCCGACGGCCGATCACATCATCGGCCAAGGGAATCAGGAGAACGTCACGATCACCCTGAACGCGACGACCTCCCTGACGCTCAACATCGACCCCGAGATCACGGTGGCCGGCATCGGCGGCACCCCGGCCCTGGGCGCCCCGCCGCCCATTACGTCGACGGTGCCTCCTGACGGCTCCATCCCGGACGCCCGGGGCAACGCCATCTGGACGGAACTGGTCAACCCTGACCATCTGCGTTACGACCCGGTGACGCGCTACCTGTACTTCACCGAGGATCCCGATCCGAGCCGCCTCACCGAGGGACTGCGGGTCGCCCGCGTCTCGTTCAACCCCAACATCGCGACCTCTTCGCAGACCTACGGACTCATGACCCTCATTGCGGGCGGCGCCAACGGCGTCAACCGGGATCCCGACGCGGCCGGTCCGCTCGAAACTGCGTTCAACAACCCCCAGGGGATCGCGATAGACGCCAACGACAACATCTATCTCGCAGAAAGCGGACGCAACCGGATCCGCATGATCTCGACCGGCAACAACACCAGTCCCTACGGTTGGACTATGCAGACGATCGCGGGCAACGGCTCCAGCCAGGGCTTCTTGGCGGCCACGGTTTCGACCGGCGTCAACGCCTCGTTCAACGGGCCGCGCGGCCTGCTGTACGTGTCCACGGGCAGCGTTCAGGCCCTTTACGTGGCCGACACGGGAAACAACGCCGTGCGCCGGATCGACCTGAATCAGCCCGGCTACCCGGTTTCCACCCCCACCGTCGCCGCCACGAGCTCCCAAACCGTCACGCAGTTCAACTTGGGCATCTACGGTCCGGCGGCCCTCGCCTTCGATGGAAACCGCACCGTCTACGTGGCCGGCGGCAACGTCAACGGCCAGATCGGCTCCTTCGACATCGTGACGAACGTCGGCCGGGTGATTACCTCCGGGGTGCCCAACGGCGGGGCAGTGGGTTCTACCATAGCCTACCTCAGCACCTTTGGCGTGCTTTCCGGAATCGCCTATAACTCCACCAACGGAGCCCTCTACCTGGCCGACCCCACCAACAATGCCGTTTGGTCGCTCACTAACAGCGCTGGCCTGTACGAAACCACCGCCCCGGGCCTTCTGGTGGGTCAGCCCGGCCTCGGGGCGGGCAACGACTTCTCGCAGTCGGCAATCTTCTCGACGACGGCCCGCCTGAACCAGCCGCGCGGCCTGCTCATCGATCGGAGTAGCCTCTACATCTGCGATGCCGGTAACAACCGCATCCGGCGCCTGGATCTCACCTTGCCCCCGGCCAGTCCAAGCCTCTATCCCTTCCAGGGCAACTACACCGGTCTAGGGGGCATGCAGGATGCCACTCCGGCCATCGATCCCCGCCAGGCCTTCGGCACCAACCAGGCGCTCTTCTCTCAGCCATCCCTGATCGCCCGCGCGGCGGACCCCTTCAGCAACCTCGGGTACCTGGTGCTGGACTCCCTCACCTCCCGGTTGCGGCTTTGTCTCAGCAACGCGGTGGTCACGGTGGCCGGCTATGCCAATGTCTCCCGGTTGACCCGCGGGACGGTCGGATCGTCGACCTACGCCAACGGCGGCGACGCCCGACAGCTTCACCTTCCGGCCATCGCGGACATCGCCCTGGAGCGCCGACTGGGCCAGCCGGGACCCACCAACAACCTGGACATCCTGGTGTCGGATTCGAACCTGCCCGGTGAAGCCGTCATCCAGGTCAGCGGCCTGACGCAGGTCCCCGTGACGGATTCCAACTTCTTCTTCGCCCAGCCGATCACCAACCTGAACGGCACGGTCCTGTTCGAGAACCTCTCCGGCGACGTCCTGCAAGGCTTCCGGGTATTGAATGTTCCACGCAGCCTGGCCTACGGCCCGTTCGGTAATCTCGTTTTCTCGGTCACGGGCGGCCCGCACCAGATCTGGCAATGGACGGGGGCACGCGAAGTTGGCGAATCCAACGGAGCGTTGATCCTGAAGACCAATGGCGACATTGTGGGTCAAGGTATCCAGCTGGTAGCTGGGGCCGGGGCCCGGGGCTACAACGTGGAGGGCGATCCCCGCCTCATCCAGATCGACACGGCCCGCAACATGCGGTACGACGCGAATGGCAACCTATACTTCTTCTGCAACAATGGGGCCGGGGCGACAGTCGTCCGCAAGATCACCGCCACCACTCCGCCCCGAATCCTGACGATCGCCGGCGGGGGCGGGGCCGCCGTTCCGTCCATCACGGGCTCGGATCCCCCGCTCCCCGCCACCCAGGCCAACCTCAACAACCCGGCTGACATGGACGTCGACAGCCAGGGCAATATCTTCGTCGCGAGCGGGACGCAGATCTACCGCTTCGACCCGCAGGCCGAGACCCTCGTGATGATCTACGACACCCAGACCCGGACCTTCCGGAGCATCGCCTACTCGGAACCCGACCAAGCCATGTTCTTCACCTTCACCCAGGAACCGAAGGTCAAGAAGATCTACTTCCCGCGGGTGTTCTAGGCCACTGAACAAGCAGCGGGGCCCCGACCAGTGTCGGGGCCCCGCTGCTTTTGTGAAGGGATTAGCCTTCGACGATGGTCACCTTGTCCATCTTGTCGTTCGGCACGATGGCGTTGACCACCTCCTGGCCCTTGAGCACCTGGCCGAAGACCGTGTGCAGGCCGTCGAGGTGGGGCTGGGGCGAGTGGGTGATGAAGAACTGGCTGCCACCGGTGTCGCGGCCAGCGTGGGCCATCGAGAGGGAACCCGTGCCGTGTTTGCGCGGGTTGATCTCGCACTTGATCGTGTAGCCGGGCCCGCCGCGCCCGGTCCCGTCCGGGCAGCCCCCCTGGATGACGAAGTTGGGGATGACCCGGTGGAAGGTCAGGCCATCGTAGAAGCCGCTCTTCGCGAGCTTCTCGAAGTTGGCGACGGTATTGGGGGCGTCCTGGTCGTACAGTTCGATCTCGATTTCGCCCTTCTGGGTCGAAATGATGGCCTTCTTCACGGTGCACTCCTCTAAGCAAAGATGGCGAGCCATCCAGGCTCGCTTCTCCCCCGCCCCCTGCCCCCGCCCCCAGGGGTGGAGGATTCAAGGAAGCCCGGATTCCCTTCCGGGCATGATCAGGCGAGCGGGGATGGCGAAAACCCCATTCTGGCACGGGAGAGGCCCGACGTAAACGCGGTCCTAATGGGGGCGCGTCACCCCTAGCCGGCAATACACGGCCTCCATCTGGTCGACGTTGCGGGCCCACTCGTAGTGCCGCTCGACGTGTTCCCGTCCGGCACGACCCAGGCGCTCGCAAAGCGCGGGGTCTGAGAGCAAGCTATCGAGCGCTCGGGCGAGCCCCTCGACATTGCGGGGCTCGACCAAGAGGCCCGTCTCCCCATCACGGACCACCTCGGGGACCCCGCCCACCCGCGAGGCGATGACCGGAAGCCCGCAGGCCGAGGCCTCGACGGCAACCACGCCGAAGCTCTCGCTCAGTGAGGGCATGGCGAGCAGGGTCAACCGCCGCATGAAGTCAGGGATTCCGCCAGCCGGGATCTCCCCCACGAACTCGATCCGGTTCGCCACGCCCTGCTCGCGTGCGAGGGCGGCAAGCCGTTCCCCATCCGAGCCCCGACCGACCAGCAGGAGGCGCGCTTCGCGGGCGGCAGGGGCCTTCAGCAGGGCGATCGCCCGGATCAGATATTCCTGCCCGTACCACGGCTCCAGGGCCTTGATGCACCCGATGGTGGGCTCCCCTGTGGGCGTCACCAGCGGGTACTGCGCGAGCGGCACGCCGAACGGGATGACCTCGATGTCCCGCCCCGGGACATACCGGCCGGCCAGCCGCGCCATGTCCCGGCTCGTCGAGGTGATGGCGTCCGCCTTCCGGAGGTTATGGGCGAACAGGGCCCGGTGAAAGGGCGAGCGGGCCGGAAAGTCGTAGACGTCGCTGCCCCAGACCGAGACGACGAACGGATGAAAGCCGGAGAGGGCGCCCAACAGGCCGTAGCTCGTCGCGTAGTGGGCATGCACCAGGGCGGGGCACAGATCCCGGATCAGGCGCCGCACCGTCGGGAGGGCCGCGAGGTAGCCGAGCTTGCCCGCCTTCGCCGGGCGCAGCGGATGAACGGTGACTCCGGGGATGGCGCGGTCCCGCAGCGAGGCGACGTGGACGTCGTATCCCCGCCGGGCAAATTCGGTCGCCCAGCGCTGGGTATGCGTGCTGCCGGCATCGGCCAGCAGCAAGAGACGATCAGGCATCAGATTCCCAGGCGGTTGTCGTTCCGGTAGAAGAAGGCGGTCTCGCTGCGGTTGTAGAGACCCGGGGCGAGGCCCGTGAACTCGATCTTCCGGAAGCCGCGATCGAAGAGCAGTTGGAAGCCTTCCTCGTACTCGGGGCGATCGCTGTTGTCCCAGAGGATGACCCCGCCGGGATTCAGGGCGTCCAGGGCATGCCGGGCGCAGTGGTTGCGGTCCTCGCCGTCGATGACGACCAGGTCGAACTCGGGCCCGAACTCACTGGCCTTGCGGCTGTACGGGCCGTCCGGAGTGGCTTCGGCCAGGGCCAGGGTGACGTTGGCGGGCACCTCGCGGCGAATCCGCTCGTACCAGGCCGGGTTGTGCTCGACCGACACCACCCGACCGACCCGCTCGGCCCACCACTGGGTGCTGCTGCCGCACCCGTACTCGAACACGGCCATGTCGGGCCGGATCCGCCGGGAGAGGAAGTCGATCGCCGGATAGGTGATCCACGGAATGGGACGGCCCTCGGCGTCGATCGACTCCCGGACCCGGATGCTGCGGAACCACCCGTCCTCATGCAAGGGCCCCGTCCGCGCCAGGGCATAGAACGGGTAGGCGCCTACCCCTTCCATCGCCTTCCTTACCGTCCTTTTCACCCATTCGCCGCTCATCGCCACCTCGGCCACAGCATGGCCTTCGTCAACATGTTCCCCGTCCGGACCAACGGGGGGTAACAGTAGCACGAACCGTGGGCCGCGAACCAGTAGGCGACGCAGGATGCCCACACGGCGCCCATCCCGCCGTAGCGCGGGATCCACCACAGGTTCAGGATCACGTTGATCACGGCTCCCGCGATCACGGTGCCGAGGTGGACCCGCCCCCAATTCTCGGCCATGAGGAACGAGCTGCGCGCCACCCCCAGATTCGTGAACAGCCCAGCCCAGATGAGCACGGCCAGCATGGGAGCCGCCCCCCGGTAGGCATCCCCGTAGAACCAGTGGATGACGGGTCCGGCCAGAAAGGTCGTGGGCAAAGCGACCGCATAGGCGGCGAAGGCCATGAGGCCGTAGAGTCGCTGCAAGCGACTGTAGTAGAGGTCCTCGCTCACCCCGCGGGCGGCGACGATGCTTGGGAAGACCGACGAGCAAATGGCCATCGGGACGAAGTACCAGGCCTCGGCGAGGCGCACGGCGGCCGCATAGGTGCCGACCTCGCGCTGGGTCGCCATCGAGCCCAGCATGACCTGGTCGATGCGCATGTAGACGACGACGGCGACGCTCGACAGGATGAGCGGCCAGCTATCCCTGAGCAGGTCCCGCACGACGGCCCAGCGCGGGGTCCACGCGCTCATCCGCCCGCCGTACCAGCGGTAGGCCACGACCATGCCGAGGCCCGCGATCGCCGTTTCGATCGTGTTGGCCCAGGCGAAGGCGACGAGGGGGGCGTGGAGGGCGATCAGCCCCAGCTTGGCCGCGCTCATGGCGAGGAAGGCCCCGCTGCGGGCGACGACCGTCCGCCACGAAGCCACCTCGGCCTGGAACCAGAAGTCGATCGTGTCGAAGGCCTGGACCAGAAGGCCCAGCGCGGTGACGGCCACCAGCCACAGGAAGACCCCGTCGTGGGGCCGCATGAGCCAGCCCGCGCCCACCGCCGCCGAGCCGACGACGAGGCTGCCTGCGGCCTTGAGCCAGAAGGTCGTGCCAAGCAGCTCGTTCCGGGCCTCGGGCCGGGCCACGAGGTTGCGCACGACGATGCCATCGAGGCCGAGCATGGCCACCGGGGCGAACAGGCCGACGAAGGCGGCCGCGTAGGCGAACTGTCCGAAGCGCTCGGGGCCCAGGTAGCGGGCCGTCAGGCTCGCGACCAGCACGCCCAGCACCATGCGGGCGATCCGATCGGAGAAGAGCCAGCCGGTGTTGCCCAGGACCTTGCGCAGGTAGGGGCGATCGCGCAGGCTCTGCACCGTCTGCCATTGCCTGATCACCCAGCCGCCCACCGGCATGGCTAGCCCTTGGGGCGGATCGCGCCCAGGTAGTGGCCACGCAGGGGCGGGAAGGCCTCCAGAAAGCGGCACAGGGTCCAGCTCAGGGGGGCGAGGCGCCGGGAAAGGGGCGGCAGCAGGGTGTGAGAGCGCAGGTGGAGGGAGGCCCCGGGGAAGAGGGTCTGGATCCGCTCGCGGGTGAGCGGCGTCAAATCCGGGTTGCGCGGGTCCGTGACCCGCATGTCGTACCAGAGGACGATCCCGCCCGGCTTGAGGACCCGCCGCATCTCGTCGGCCAGGATGCGCTGCAGTTCGGGATCCAGGATCGAGGAGAAGACGGTCTCCTGCATGACCACATCGAAGGAGCCGTCCGGAAAGGGCAGGTGGCGGCCGTCGATCAGCTCGAAGCGCAGGTGCGGAGAGAGAGAGCGGGCGATCGCCAATCGTTCGTCGAGCACGTCGACGCCCACGGCGTGCTCGGGGCGGACCCCGTAGCGCAGCATGAGGCGGAGGCGATCGCCCGTGCCGCACCCCACGTCGAGCACGGTCCGCTCCGACAGATCCTCGAACCCTTCCCGTGACAGGCATTCGAGCAGACCCCGTTCGAGCCGCTGCACCCGGTACAGGTTCCCCGAGCGGAACAAAGAATAGCGATCGCCGGGCAACGCCTGGCGACGGGCGTAGACCTCGGCGATCCGGGCGACCTCATCGGCCACGGGGCACCACCTCGGCCAGGAGCTCCTCGAAGCGGTCCGCGAGCTTTTCGCGGTCGTAGTGGGCCGCGACGAAGCGGCGGCCGTTCTCTCCCAGCCGCTTCCGCTCGGCCGGATCGGCCATCACGCGCTCGATGGCGTCCGCCAGGGCCGCCGGGTCCTCGGGGGGCACGGTGAGGCCCGCGTCGGCCTCGGCCAAGAGGGCGGGGGCCTCGCCACGCGCCGCGAGGACGACCGGCTTGGCCGCCGAGAGGGCCTCGTAGAGCTTGGAGGGCACGGCCCCGTGAAAGAGCGGCAGGTCGCGCAGCGTCACGGCGTAGGCGTCGCAGGCGGCGACCAGCTCGGGGATCTCGGACTTGGGCTGGGATTCCAGGAATCGCACGGTCCCGACCCCTCTTCCCAGCTCGACCAAGCGCTCACGCTCCGAGCCGTCGCCCACCAGCAGGATCGTGGCGGGAACCCCCCGAGCTTCCAGGATGCGGCCCGCCTCGACCAGCACCTCAAGCCCCTGGGCCATCCCGTGGGTGCCCGCATAGAGGACGACGAAGCGATCGCCCAGCCCCAGCCGCTCCCGGCAGGCCTCCCCCGAGCGAGAGGGGTCGAACAGACTCAAGTCGACGCCGTTGGGCAGGAAGAAGGTGTGGTGGAAGCCGCGTTCTTTCAAGATCCGGTCGATGCCGCGGGTCACGGCCGCGACGCGGGCCGACTTGCGGTAGGCGAACTCCTCGATCCCCTCGGCGATCCGAATGAGGGTGCGGTTGTGGACGGCACCCAGCTCGACGGCGGATTGGGGCCACAGGTCGGCCACGTTGAAGACCATGGGGGCCCGCTTGAGGCGGGAGAGGAACCACCCGGCGATCCCGTCGAACAGGGGCGGACTTTCGACGAAGACGAGGTCGGCGGGCCCCGAGCCGAGGCCGGTGAGGCTCGCGCTGACCATGTAGGACAGGTGGTTGAGGACGCGGCGCAGGAAGCCCCGGTTGGGGGTCGCGTAGATCCAGGTCCGGATCACCCGGATGCCGTCAAGGCGTTCGTCCTGGCGGATCTTGCCCCGGTAGGGTTCCGGGATGACGCCCGACGGGTAGTTGGGAAACCCGGTCAGCACCGTCACGTCGTGCCCGCGGCGGACCAGGCGCACGGCGAGCTCGTACAGGCGGGACTGGGGGGCGCCCACCTCGGGCGGAAAATAAGGGGTGAGGAACAGGACGCGCATAGGAATGGGCCCATGTTACCACCCGCCGAGCCGATCAGCCGGCCTGGCTAAGCAGGGAGGGCGATCTATCCGGGCATGCTTAGGAAGGCGTGCCACCGGCGTCTCAGCGCTCGACGGAGCAGGACGAGGGGGGGGCGGTAGCAGGTCAAGATGAAGGCCCAGCGCCCCACGAAGCGCCTCAGGCGGGTCGGCCCGTCATCCCGCTGACCCAGTCCCTCCAGGATCCGAGCCATCTCGGCACGCGACTCGGCCTGGCGCCGGTAGGTCTGGGCGGCCGAATGCAGTCGGAAGCGGCAGACCGGTCGCACCAGCCGCCGCACCTTCAGCCCGCGGAACCGGGCGAAGAAGTCGAAATCGGCCGCCAGGCGGTACCGAACGTCGAAGTAGCCGATCGCGTCATGAACGCGCCGCCTCCAGAAAACGGCCGGGTGGACGACCGAGCTAAAGTCCAGGGAGACGAAGCGGTCCCAGTCGAAGGGCCACAGGTGGGTGCGGTACTGCTCGACCCCGCGCTCGTCGACAAAGAGGGCATCCGCCACCAGCACGTCGAGCGCGGGGTCCGCCGCGAAGGCCGCCGCGACGGCCGCGAGGGCGTCGGTCAGGTAGGCATCGTCGGTGTTGAGACAGGCGATCACCTCTCCGCGGCTCGCCCGGATCGCCTTGTTGAGGCCATCGTACATGCCGTCGTCCGGCCCCGGCAGCACCCGGACCTCGGAGTAGCGCCGCAACAGGTCGAGGGTGGCGTCCGTCGAGCCTCCATCGGCCACGACGTGCTCGACGGCGAGGTGGGTCTGGTTTTGGACCGACTCCAGGCACTCGGCGAGGTAGGTCTCGCTGTTGAAGGAGGGGGTGACGACACTGACGAGTAGGGGAAGGGGATCCGTCATTCGGCCTGGGCAGTCCGGAAGCTCCACTGACGGTGACCGACGAAGCCCGTCGCCGTCGTGACGAATTGGCAGGCAATCTGGGCCCAGAGCGGCGCCATTCCCAGCCGCACGAGGGCCTCCAGCAACACGGCGTTGAGGCCGTAGAGGCCGAGGCTCATGATCAGGAACCGGCCGCCGAGCGCCAGGTGGGTGCCCGTCGCACGAAAGGTCCAGAACCGGTTCCAGAGATAGCTGTGGGTCGATCCGAGGAGAAAGGACACGGCCAGGGCCACCTGGTGGGGCCACCCGAGTCGGAGCCCTCCGATGAAGACGCCGTAACCGACCAGCGTGTTGAGCACGCCAATCAGGAGGTAACGAATGCCCTGGGTGTGAATCGATCCGCTCATGACCCCTCGCTGTCCGGGTCTCCATCCTACCACGCGGCATGACCGGACCATCGGCGAAGGAGCGCCGAGGACTCGAACCGCCAAGGCGGTACGGGGGCTCAATAGTCGGTGGAAGTACGAACGCAGGGCGGGGCTTCCCGCTTAGTTTGCAATAAATCAAGAACCTTTCCAGACCGCCGTAGCGGCCGCCCCTTTTTTGGGCACGCAGGATGATCCGGTGCCCTACCGGCGACGGGTCACGCCGCCTAGAAGCAGCTTGCCTGGCCAAGGAGCGCCATCCAGACCCGGAGCCGGCTCGTGCCGAGTCCCTCGATTTCGACCCGAACTCGCCGAAATCGTCCGGGAAAACGGCGCGAGTCTTGCACTGTACGGCTTCATTTGCTAGAGTTAGCCCAATCTGGGGGTAATCCAGGCCGATCGCAGCATCCCTGAGCTTCCCTCGAAGAATCGCACCCCATTGATTGGAGGAGGCCCCATGGCTCGACCCAAGTCCGCAACGCCGGCCAAGGCGAAGAAAGCTACCGGCAAGGCGGCCCCTGCGAAGCGCACGCGGCGCTCGCCCTACGAATTGGTCCAGGAATTGAAGGACAAGCGCGAACGGCTCCAGGAGTCGATGAACGCTCGCCTCTCCAAGCTCGATCAGCGGATCGCGACGCTGCAGACCCGCCACGAGGACAAGATCAAGGTGTCCGAGCTGCTCGCGAGCCGGACCCCCGAGGATCTGCAGAAGGAACTCGAATTGCTGCGCTCTCAGCAGTCGCTGGTGCGCAAGGCCCTCAAGGCTCGCGCCAAGTAAGCGAGTCAGCCGGCCATGCTGGCCCCTGCCCCTCGCGGGTAGGGGCCAGTTGCTGTTCTCACACGCTCAGGGAGTCGATCTTGCCGGCCAGGATGAAATCGTTCTCCGAGAGGCCGCCGATCGCATGGGTCCACACGGTGAACTCGATCCGGTTGTAATGAACGCAGAAATCGGGGTGATGGCCTTCCTCTTCGGCCACTTCGGCGACCTGGTTGAGCAGGCTCATGGCCGCGCGAAAATCCTTGAGGGTGAGGGTCTTGTGGAGGCGATCGCCCCGCACTTCCCAGCCCGAAAGGGTCTTCAGCCACTCGGCGGCCTGCTCTTCCGAGACCTTGGGCACCCCACCCTCACATGGAATGCAGCGCTTTTCCTTCCAATCCATCGTCTTACCTCTCGGATCCCGCCGGGGTTCGTCTCCCCGGTGAACGCCGGGGAGACGAGGTGGTTACCCTCAAGAGGGTACCGACCGATGGTTCGGCGATCAAGGGATGAATCGCCACGCGGGCGCTTAGCAAAGGTCCCGCTGGGTATAAGGAGGCTCGTGCCCAACAACCCCTTGCCCGGAGCCCGTTACCCGCGTTGAGACGACCCGTCCTTCTCTGTTTGCTGGCCCTGGCGTGCTGGTGCCAGCTGGTGCTCGCCGGACAGGCCGCGACGACCCCCCTGCGCTGGGGGGTCGACCTCGAGGGGGGGGCCCCGTACGCCTTCACGGACCCCCACAACCCGCAGCGGGTCATCGGGTTCGAGCAGGAGATCGCCGACGAGCTCGCTAAGCGGCTCGGCCGCCCTCTCGAACGGGTGCAAATCAACTGGGACAGCTTGATTCCTGCCCTCTCGCGAGGCACCTTCGATCTGGCCATGGCCGGGATCGAGCTGACCGACGAGCACCGGCGAGGGGCCCTGTTTAGCCGCCCTTACTGCGCCTACCAGCAACAGATCGTCGTGCGCCGCGACAATGACGCGATCAAGGCCTTCTCCGACCTCAAGGGCAAGCGGGTGGGGACCATCGCAAACTCGGCCGCCCATCGCATGCTGCAGGGCCTCGGCGACGTCGACTGCAAGATCTACTCGGACATCTACGCGGCCTACCAGGATCTCGGTTTCGACCGGCTGGACGCCGTGTTCATGGACCAGCCCATCGCCGCCTACTACGCCAAGGACAATCCACGCGTGAGATTCATCCAGCCGCCCCTGGGCGAGGGGATGTACGCGATCGCCTTCAAGCAGGGTAATACCGCCCTCAAGGCCCAGGTCGACGACGCCCTGGAGGCCATGATCCGGGACGGGAGCCTGGAGCGGATCCTACGGCACTGGGACCTCTGGGGTCCTCAGCAGGCCAAGCTCGCGAGCTACGTGGACCCCCACCCGGTCGCGGGCGGGAACGAGGCGCCCTGGCAGCGGGTGCTGCCGGTGCTGCTCACGGGGGCCGTCATGACGATCAAGATCTCGCTCTTGGCCATGGCCCTCTCCATGGGGGTGGGGCTGTTGCTCGCAATCGGCCGGATCTACGGGCCTTGGCCCGTCCGGGCGATCGCCCAGGGCTACGTCGAGGTATTCCGTGGCACGCCGCTCCTGATCCAGCTCTATTTGCTCTACTACGGCCTACCGAACCTCGGCATCCGCCTCGACGCCTTCGTGGCGGGCGTGGTCGGCCTCGGCCTCAACTACGCGGCCAACGAGGCCGAGAACTACCGGGCGGGCATCCTGGCCGTGCCCCGGGGGCAAACGGAGGCGAGCCTCGCCCTGGGCCTCAGCCGTCTCCAGGTGCTCAAGGACGTGATCCTGCCTCAGTCCCTGCGGGTCGCCCTGCCGCCCGTGACCAACGACTTCATCGCTCTGTTCAAGGATTCCTCGCTCGTCTCGGTGATCACCCTCGTCGAGCTGACCAAGGCCTACGGCATGCTGGCCTCGGCCACCTTCGACTACATCGGTCTGGGCCTCGTAACGGCGGCCCTGTACCTGGCCATCAGCTACCCGACGGCGATGCTCGCCCGGTGGACCGAGCGGAGGCTCGCCAAGGCATGATCCAGTTCGAGCGGGTCGTGCACAGCTACGACGCCCAGCGGACCCTCGACCAGGTCGACCTCAAGGTTTCGCGTGGGGAGCGGATCGCCCTCTTGGGGCCGAGCGGGTCTGGCAAGAGCACGCTCCTGCGCTGCATCAACCGGCTCGAGGTGACCGACTCGGGGCGGATCACGGTGTTCGGGCGAGACCTGTCGGCCCCCAATCTCAAGGTTCGCGAGCTTCGCGCCGACGTGGGCATGGTCTTCCAGCAGTTCAACCTCTTTCCGCACATGACGGTGCTCGACAACGTCTGCCTCGCGCCGATGCGGGTGCGGGGCGCGAGCCGGCAGGAGGCCGAGCGCGAGGCCAGGAGGCTGCTGGGGAGGGTCGGCATGGGGCACAAGGCCGACAGCTACCCCAGCCAGCTCTCGGGGGGGCAGCAGCAACGGGTGGCGATCGCCCGCAGCCTCGCCATGCGCCCCACGCTCATGCTGTTCGACGAACCGACTAGCGCGCTCGACCCCGAGATGGTCCACGAGGTCCTGAGCGTCATCAACGACATCGCCGCCGAGGGCATGACCATCCTGATCGCGACCCACGAGATGGAGTTCGCGCGGCGGGTCTCCAATCGCATCCTGTTCATGGACCTGGGCCGGATCGTGGAAGACAGCGATCCGGCGAGCTTCTTCCGGGAGCCGCGGACCGAGCGGGCCAGGACCTTCCTCGCCCACCTCAGCCGCAGCCGGGCTCAGACCGAGCAACTGATCGGGACGGGCACGATCGGACCTCTGGGAGAGACCGTGGACGATGTGGATTTGCGCACGGCCGGGTAAAAGGATGGGCATGCCAGCACAGGTTTGGAACCGATTGATCCAGGTGGGCGGAGGGGCGATCGCCCTGGCCGCGACGGTAATCTTGGCGCCCCCCGGACTCGCGAACCCGCTCGATGCCCGCTCGCTCGGGATGGGGCGGGCCCAGCTCGCGGCGAGCGACAACCCCTCGATGGCCTGGACGACTCCCGCCCTGTTGGGCTTGCCGGCGAGTCACTCGGTCAACATGACCTTGCTGCCGAGCCTCAGCGTCGGGGTCGGCAACGACGTATTCGGCTTCGGGCAGCTCGATCAGCTGCTATCCGGCCAGAGCCTGTCCGACGCGGACGTGCAGAGCGTCGTCAACAGCATCCCGGCCGGCGGGCTGGGCTTCAAGGTCGATTCCGGCCTCACCTACGGCATGAGCCTGCCCGTGATCCACACGGGCTTCTTCGCGCGCGGCCTCGGCGAGACCATGGGCCTCAACCTGCCCAAGGACCTGGTCTCCTTCCTGTTCGCGGGCAACGCCAACACGACCCAGGTCAAGGTCGACAGCCTGCAGGGCACGCGCATCGACGCCCTGGCCGACGGCGGAGTGTCGTTCGGACTGCCCATTCCCCTCAAAGGGACCAAGGCGGCGGCGATCGGGGTGACGGCGCGGTACATCCAGGCGATCGGCTTCGCCCAGGTGACGCAGGCCTCCGGCTCGCTCTACCAGCTCAACCCGGACGGGAGCTTCTCGGGCAAGGCCAACCTGACCTATCAGTACTCCTACCTGGGCGATCAGACGAACGGAACTGGCATGGGGACGGGTCAGGCGCTCGACCTCTCGTTCGCGACCGACGTGCGGGACGACCTGCGCCTGGTGGCCAACATCGGCAACCTCGGCTACGTCCACTGGCCCAAGATCGCCGAGCAGACTTACAACTACACGCTCAACGGTCTATCCCTCGCCCAGCAGCCCAACGGGCAATACACCTTCAATCCTCCCTCGGTCAACACCCCCTCGACCCCGGGGCCCAACAACGGCAAGGAGAAGTGGGATGCCTTGCCCGTCGTCTATGCGGTCGGCACGCAGTGGAAGCCGATGAAGCGCCTGCCCTGGCAGGTTGCGGGAGACGTTTCGGTGGGCAGCGCCAGGGGCTACGGGGTCTCGAACCAGCCCGAGTTACGGGTGGGAACCGAGTTCCGGCCCATCCCCTGGCTCCCGTTGCGCGGGGGCCTGAGCATGGGCGGGGAGAAACCGACCATGTTCAGCTTCGGGCTCGGGGTCGACCTGGCCAACAGCACCGTCGACTTCGCCTTCGGGTCCTTCAACGGCCTGTTTGCCGCGTCGAAGGGGGCCTACTACGCGCTCTCTAGCCAGTTGAAATTCTAGTAGAACACCCCGTACTGCGGCTTCCAGCTCGTCGAGAAGCTGAGCCCCACCGTGGGCGTTACGGCCACACCGAGGGTGCTGTTGGTCGGCAGCTTGCCCTGGAACAGGAGCGAGTCGAGGCCGACGCTGAATTGCACGCCATCCCAGATCGGCACCTTGCAGCGGAGCGAGATGGCCGTCGTCATCCCGAGGTCGGTCTCGTTGTCGAGCGGCGTCGGCAGGTAATTCTTGTAATCGACCGTCAGATCGATCACCGTGGCCTTGTCGTCACCGAACTTCTGCTCGAGGACCGCCCCCGCCTGGAAGCCCGGCTGCACCTGCTGGCGCGGGTCGACGAAGTCCGACTTGGCGATCGCCCCCGCCCGCAACTCGCGCAGCACGCTCCCGGGATACCACACCAGCCCCATCCCGTTGACCAGCTCTTCGGGAAGCGGCACCTGAGGGGCCCAGTCGGGCGGCGGAAAGGCGGTCGTGTAGGTCCCGTTCACGTACGGGACCAGCGTGGCCGTCGCGACAGGGACCCTGAGGGACCACGCCTTGGCGCGCAGCTCGCTCATCCCCTGGGCCGCATTGGAGGAGACGCTCATGAAGTTGAGGTTTCGCACCTGCAGGACGACCCGGTTGTAGCCGAGGGTCGCCCTGTTCTCCCAGGCGAGCGGCGACGTGTCGTAGAGGGCGCGCAGCTTGCCGCTGCCGCCCCAGGTCAGACTGTTCAGGGTGTTGATCTGGGTGTTGCGGACCCGGGCGTAGGATTGGCCGTTGAAGACCTGCACGTCGTTCAGGTTGAAGGACAGGTCGTCGGCGCCCAGGGTGACCTTGGGCTCGAGCACGAGCCCCTCATCCTGCAAGCGTGCGCGCAGCTCCCGGAGGTACCCCGCCGAGAACCCGTGTTGCTCTCGCTTGAGGCGCGCGAGATCGTCCATGAGGGCTTCGCGCAGCGGAGTCGAATCCCGCCCCCCCGGCCGTGACCAGGGATGAACGGGGTGGTCCTTGACCGTCTCGGCCAGCAAGGCCAGCCGCAGGGTCCGGTCGGTGGTGACCACCCGGTAGGCGCCGTCCGGGTTGAGGGGGCGACCGTCGACCCACTCCTTGTCCGGCTGATAGCCCGCGAAACCGAGGAAGTCGTCGTGCTTGCCCGAAAGCTGGGCGAGATCCTTCACTTCGCTGCCCTTCAGGGACATGGTCACGACACGGTCGTTGCCGGAGAGCCACTCGGTCAGTTCCCCGTCCGTCACGGCGGCGCTCGTGGGTCGGATGGACAGCGTTCGCACCATGGCGACCTCGGCGTGGGTCAGTCGGCGCAGGGTCGACGCCTCCAGCCGGGTCAGGGCCGCTGGACCGAGGGCCTTCCACGGATCCTCCGGCGGACCCACCGACTCCGACGCGACCAGCACGGCCCATGAAGGTAGCAGGAGGTCGCTCTTCCAACCGGGATGCCGGGCCAGGATCTCGGAAAGGCGATCGTACAGGTGGCCATCGACGTGGTCAGGCATCTCGAGGGGCTGCAAACTCGAGGTGACGCGGCTCAGGGAGGGGTGATCCCCCTCTCCCTTGAACTCCAGGCGCAGATCGGCGAGCTGCTCCCGGGTCACGCCCGTGACCATGGCTGACGATCCGGATGAGGAGTCCTCGTCCGAGAGCACGAGCTGCTCTTCGAGGGAGTGGCTGCCGCCGTGCCCGAAGGGGGCAGCCACGATCGCCGCAACCCCCGACAGCGCCTCGCGGAGCTTGAAGAGCCGCTCGTCGTGGACGTTCGTGACGACCACGATCGCGTCGGGAGAGGAGTCGCTCAGGTCCGAGACCGCATCCTTGGCGGCCTCGATCGGATCCTCGACCTCCCAGGGACTGCCCTCGGTCCCCACGCCGATCTCGCTCAGCGCCTGGTCGTCCACGACCCCCACCAGGCCGATCGTGCGATCACCCACCTTGACCGTGAGCGACCGCCGAAACAGAGGCGCTGCCGGCACCTTCGGCGTCAGGTTCGCTGCGAGGAGCGGCACCTGCCGGGCCACGGTGGCCAGCTCACTCGGAGAGAGCTGAAGCTCGTTCTGGTAGGGCACGAGGGCGTCGTAGTGGGCCTCGTGCAGGACAGCCAGGTCCAGGGACCCTGTGGCCGCGGGGTGCCAGCGATTGCTCACCAGGTTGCCGAGGTCGACGCGCAGGGAGTGGCTCGCATCCCTGGAGAGGCGATCCTGCAGGGCGGCCACGCGGCGGGCCGAATGGGTGAGCCTCGCATGCCAGTCCTCCGGGCCCGCGGCGGGCTCGGCCGAGGTGCTCGCCTCGTCATCCGATGCGCTCGAGGGGTCGGCGAGCGCTCCGCCCGACATGCCGGTGACGAGCAGGGTGACGTGGTCGGACTCATCGGCGGCAAGGGCGGGGCGGGGGATCTGGAGGGCGATCGCCAGCGCCAGCCCCCAGGCCGCTTTCCGGAACAGCATGGACATGGTGGTCCCTGTGTACCCGGAAACGCGTTGTTCCTCGCCAGGGTGGGGTATATGGGAGCCGAGCTCGCAGGACCGCTCCGGTCTCCGGAACCATCGATCCCACGCCGATCACCGACCGCTTGTCCGGGATCGTGCTTTCATGGTCGAATCAGCAATGGAACGAGGTTTCGGGGCGACAGCATGGTAGGAAAGGCGATCTTGAGCGACCTTGGCCTCTCGACCTTGTTCGAGACCAGCCGGGATGCCATGATCCTGTTCGAGCTGGCTTCGGGACGCATCCTGAGCTGGAATCAAGCAGCCGTCAAGGTCCTCGGCTTTGCCGCGGACGAGATGGTGGGACGGTCGATCGCGACCCTCTTGCCTCCTCCCGAGGTGGGCGCCGACCTAGCCGATTCGTCGGAGGCCGTCTTCACCCAGCTCGCTTCGGTCAAGACGGGCCCCCTCACCCTTCCGCTGCTGTCCAAGGTCGGCGAGGTGCTGACCATCGAGCTCACGGTCAATCCCCTGTCGGCCCCCGGGGTGCCTGACGGGCATGCGCTCGTCATCCTGCGCAACGTGAGCGAACAGAAGCGTGCCGAGGCGCAGCTGGCCACCCGGGTCTCCGAGCTGGAATGGGTCAACCGCCGCCTGCGCGAGGCGGACCACCACAAGGAAGCCTTCCTGTCCGTGTTGAGCCATGAGCTCCGGACCCCTTTGAACATCATCCAGGGGTTCACCTCCATCCTGCAGTCCGAGCTGGACGGCCCGCTGAACGAGGCCCAGCACGGTACGGTGGCGCAGATCATGGAGGGCACCCACCGGATGCTCAACCTGATCACCAACCTCTTGGAGATGGGGCGCATCCAGGCCGGGAAATTCTCGCTCGCGCCCTTGGAGGTCATCTTCCCATCCCTGGTCGACAAGGCGGTGGCAAGCTTGCGACCGCAGGCCAACGCCAAGCACCTGAGCATCTCGACCGACCTCTCGGTCCCCGACCTGGTGCTCTTGGACGGTCGGCGCATGGTCCAGCTCCTCACCTTCCTGCTCGACAACGCGATCAAGTTCTCGCCCGACGGCGCCGCGATCAAGATCCGGGTCTGGGTCGAGGATGGGGTGTTGACGGGGGAAGTGATCGATGCCGGCATCGGCATTGAAGAGACCGACTGGGAGCGGATCTTCCTGCCCTTCCAGCAGGTGGACATGAGCTCGACTCGCGAGGTGATGGGCATGGGGCTCGGGCTGGCCCTTTCCAAGGCGATCGTCGAGGCCCACGGGGGCACCATCGCCGTCCGCAGCCAGGTGGGCCTGGGCAGCGCGTTCCGCTTCACGCTGCCGCACGCCGTCTTCAAGTGACGACGATCGGAGACGGCCTCCTGAGCGCCATCAACCAGGTGGCCTTTCGGTGGCGCCACCGGCGCCACCGGCCCTTGCCCGGGATGGTATGGGCCCCAACCCCGCGGGAAGAGCGATTGGCTCCGCTGCCGCCCAACCGGGTCGAGGCGGCCGAGCGACTGGCCGAGCGCCTAGCCCAGGACTACGATCTGCCGCCCACGCGGGACCTCGTCGGTCCGCCCGGAGACCTGCTGGCGGTAGCCGAGCTGGTCGAGGCGCTCCTGAACGGTCTCGATGAGCCGCCGTCCGTCGAGCATGTTACTGCCCTCGAGGCAGAAAACCACACCCTGGAGGTGCTCGAGGTGGGCCCGGCCGGTTGGGAGTATGCTCCCGCCATGCACGGCGTCCTGTCCCGATTCGGGGGATCCCGCCGGGTGCGGCTCACGGGTATCGAGATCGACCCCTACGTGCCCTGCGGGGGCTTCCGCACCCGGCGCGAACAGGCCGAAGCGGCGATCACCCCCCTTCCCGACTGCCACTACCTCGTGGGTGACGTGCGCGACCACGCCGGCCGCTACGATCGGGTGATCATCCTGTTCCCGATCATGCGGCTCGAAGACGCCCTCGGCTGGGGGCTTCCAGCCTCCCTGCACGATCCCGCGAGCCTGCTCCGCCACTGTTTCGACCTCTTGCTTCCGGGCGGGGCCTTGCTGGTCTCGTCATTCGGGTACGAAGAGGAAGCCTGCCGGCTGGCATGGGAGTCGGCGGGATTAGCTGGCCGCTGGTTTCCGTTCGAGAGCGGCTTGCGGCGGGACCTCGAACCCCGTCGACTGGCCATTGTCCGTAAATCCGTATCACACTGACCCCACAAGGTGATTGAATGGCAATTGCGCAAGAACAACATGTAGTCATCGGAGCCTCTCCCGGCGCCGCGCTGTCCGTCCAGAACGTCTCCAAGGTCTACCCGGCCCGGCTCGGGCGCGCCGCGATGGTCGCCGTGGACGGGATTGGCTTCGACGTGCGCCGCGGAGAGATCCTGGGCCTCTTGGGCCCCAACGGGGCCGGCAAGACGACCACCCTCAAGATGGTGGCCGGGCTGCTGCGGCCGACGGGCGGCCGGATCGAGGTGGGGGGGGTCGATGTGGCCAGGCACCGGGCCCGCGCGGTCCGCCACCTGGGTGCCGTGCTCGAAGGCAACCGCAACCTGCACTGGAAGCTGACCGTCCGGGAGAATCTGCACTACTTCGGGGCCCTCAAGGGCGTGAGCCAGCTCAGGAAGCGATCAGACGAGCTGATCGCCCGGCTCGAGCTGGGCGAGCACCTCCAGAAGCGGGTGGGCGAGCTGTCGCGTGGGCTGCAGCAGCGGGTGGCGATCGCCATCGCGCTCATCAACGACCCACACGTGCTCCTGCTCGACGAGCCGACCCTGGGGCTCGACGTGGTCGCGGCCAGCACCTTCAAGGAGACGGTGCGGGCGATCGCCCAGGCCGGCTGCGGGATCGTCCTCACCACCCACCAGATGGAGGTCGCCCAGGCCCTGGCGGACCGGATCGCGATCATCGCCCGCGGCAAGCTCGCCGTGATCGACTCGCTCGACCAGCTCATGGCGGCCCACCGGACGCCGGGCTACGAGGTGCGGGTGCGGGGGGCGATTGCCCACCCCCTGCAGGACGAACTCGCGGGGCTCGGGGCGAGCGCCTTCGAGTCCGAGGGGGCCACCTCCCGCTTCACGTTGAGCGAGGGCAACGCGGCAGGCCTCTACGAGGCGCTCGCTCCCCTGCACCGCGGGGGCATCGAGCTCATCGGGATCCAGCAGCAGGAAATCAACCTCGAAGGCATCTACCGACGCATCCTGGAGGACCGGTCGTGAGCTACCTCGTCATGTTCTGGGCGGAGATCAAGCGCGAGTTCATCCTGCTGTTCCGCTACCCCTTCGAGCTGGTGAGCCGCATGGTGTGGAACCTGGGCTTCGCCTTCCTGATGTTCTTCGGATTCGGGACGATCGCGGGGGCGGGCGGCAACTCACTGCCAGGCTTTCAGGAAGGGCAGATGGGACGGCTCCTGGGGCTGCTCATCACCTACATCGCGATCAACGGCCTGAGCAATGCGGCCGAGCTTCTGGACGCCGAGGTCCAGACCGGAACGCTGGAGCAGGCGGCCTTGAGCCCGCCGCCCCTGGTCGTGATCGTCTTGATGCGGGACCTCGCGAGCTTCATCGAAATGATCATCCGCTTCGCCCTGGTGCTCGCCCTGTCGACGGCCGTGACCGGGGTGCGGTTCCACCTGGACATCCCGGCCTTCGTCCTGATCCTGACCCTCATGTACCTGGGCACCGAGGGGATCGGGCTCATGCTGGGCGGGGCGGCGCTCTTGTACAAGCGCATCGCGACCCTGTCCCAGTTCGCGGTCATGCTGGTGTTCGGCATGGCCATCCTGCCGCTCGACAAGGTGCCGGGCTGGATGGGGGTGTTCGTCCACCACTTCCCCTTCAGCCAGGCGCTCTTGGTCTTACGGCAGGTGGCGATCGACGGCTGGCCGCTGTCGCGGGTCATCCAGAACGGGGCGATCGGATCGCTCGTGCTCAACACGGCGGTGTTCCTGGGCTTGGGGGTCGTGACCTTCGCCTGGACCGAGCGGGTGGCGCGGGACTGGGGGACGTTGAATCAATATTGATCAATGCTGATCAAGCGCCGCCGAGGCAGGAGCCCCCGCCCCCCAACCCCCGCCCCAGAGGGGTGGGGGACTTTTCCGGCGCTAGACGCGCGGGAACGAGACGCCCGTCGGCCAACTTCCCCCACCCCTGGGGGCGGGGGCCAGGGGGCGGGGGATTCGGCCGCAGGCCGTTCCTCTAGAGCAAACGCCCGTTGTGCTGGACAGTAAGGGATGAGAGGCTGAGGGGATGCCACAGCCACTTTCCCAAGATCTGCGTCAACGCGTACTGACTGCCTACCAGGCCGGCCTCTCGTACTTGACCG
>Ga0209979_1000200_pt1 | contig 95009 bp, 89 predicted proteins | sample AnhtaG_FD_183114 | JGI IMG/M metagenome (GOLD analysis project Ga0209979, IMG submission 183114) | Deep subsurface microbial communities from Anholt, Denmark to uncover new lineages of life (NeLLi) - Anholt_01485 metaG (SPAdes) (version 2) | ecosystem: Environmental > Aquatic > Marine > Oceanic... | reverse complement strand
ACTTCATCCGCTCTTCCATGGGTCCAGTCTCTTTCCACGGCACTATTCACCTCCTCGGTTAGTGCCGTAAGTTAACTGTTACCCATGTCCTCGGTCTATAATGTTACCCATGTGACCGGTTCATACCTCAGGTGGCCCACAGCTCTGCTGTGGGAGAGTAAAGGTTTGAACTCAACCTCAGAAGGCAATCTCACCACAATTTTGATGGTGATCCAGATAGCCCACGTGTTGTTAAGGAGAGTTATATGAAACGAAATAAGGTTCATATTCAAAGAATCAAACTTTTTCGATCGCCTTTCTCACCATTATCAACTTATGGATGGATATGCCTATCCCTCTGGGTAAAAAGGGGATAAAGGTCAGCACATGATTACAGATGATGAAAATTTTTCAAAATGAACATCAGAAAGGCCAGAAAGGCCAGAAACGCCAGTTTTGTAGGTCGGGTTGCGAGCCATTCGGCGAACTACCCGACATTCTGTCCCGGAGGTATATCCGTGTTGTCGGGCAGTCCAAAATGGACAGCCCGACCTACATCTCTGGGGTCTTTCTTTCAGACCGGGGGGTCCAACAAGTCAATTGAGATTCTTTGAAGCTAAGGCAGGCGGGAATATTTTATACTTCTTTATCTTATTTCGAATGGTGGCTTCGGGGATGCCCAGAAGCCGGGCGGCTCTCAATTTGATCCAGTTGCTTTGACTCAAAGCCTCGATGATTTTCTCTTTCTCGAATTCTGCCACCTGGTGGAATAAAGAGGGTTCATTGGAAAAAATCTGACTGCCGGTGGGGTGACCCAGCTTTTCTGACAAAAATCCGGATGGATTTTTATCACCTGCCTGAGCTAAGACCACCATTCTTTTTATCTCATTTTCAAGCTCCCTAACATTTCCGGGCCAGCCATAGTCTGAAAATCTTTTAAGCGTTCCATTTCTCTCAAATTCTTTTATTCTCTTTTCATCCACCCCATACTCTTTTAAGAAATGTCTAACCAGAAGCGGAATATCCTCTTTTCGATCCCTCAAAGGGGGGATTGTTATGTCGAAGGTATTGAGCCTGAAAAACAGATCCTGGCGAAATTTTCCGTTTTTCACCGTTTCCTTCAAATCATCAATGCTGGAGGAGATGATCCTCACATCGATTTTTCTCGGCTTGGTTTCGCCCAGCCGGGTTATCTCTTTTTCCTCAATAGCTCTCAATAACTTCACTTGAGTGAGCATGGGGATCTCTTCCACCTGATCCAGATAGAGGGTCCCGCCCTCCGCCTCTTCAAACAGTCCGGGCTGGTCTTTATCTGCTCCGGTATAGGCGCCTTTTTTGTGACCGAAAAGCTCATTTTCCAGAAGGCTCTCCGGAAGAGCGGCACAGTTTACCGCCACGAATCGCCTGTCTTTTCTTCTGCCGGAATAGTGGATGGCTTTGGCAAGTAAGTCTTTTCCGGTTCCGGTCTCCCCCTCCAGAAGGATGCTTATGTCGTAATCCTTTATCTGTTTCAGTTTCTCTGTGATCTCTCTCATCTCTGTGTTCTCGGTGACAATATTATCAAAAGTCACCCTGCCGTTGGATTTGGCAATCATGCAGGACTGAAAAAGAGTATCCTCAATCGAATGCTTCAAATTCCGAATCTGACGAAGCTCCTTTTGATCGTTGGACTCTTTGAAAAGCCTCTCTGCCTCCGCTAAGAAGATGTGGGCTTTACCATAATCCTTCTGTTCCACCAGAAGATCGGTGATGGCTAAGTTAACCAGTCCCAGATGATATTTTGAGTTCAATTCTCTGAATAAGATTTCGGCATTGCTCAAAAATCCCAATCTCTTGTAATAATCGAAGGTCTTTGATCGACCCGCTTCCAGATAGGTTTTGGCTAGTTCATATTTTGCTCCAACCTGCTGGAGTAGCGATATACTTTTCTTAAAATATTCACGGGATTTTTCTTTTTCTCTCTTTACAGAATAAATCTGACCCAGGATTCTATGAGCCGCTCCTTCTTCGATCTTTTCACCCAAAGACTTAGAAACTTCCAAAGATTTCTGGCAGGAGATGAAGGCTTTTTCATATTCTTTTTCTGTAACTTGAAGTTCGGCTAAGAGACGATAGGTCTGCGTTATCATGTCTCCGTCTGGAGCTGTCGTCTCCCATATTTCCAGAATTTGATTATAGTGATCTTCAGCTTTCTTGTAAACTCCCAAATCAAAACATAAGCTTCCCATGTACTCATGGTAGATTACCAATTCCCTTAAGTAATCGTTTTCGTGGGCAACTTTGAAAGCTTTTGCTAAATACTGATCGGCTTTCTTGAATTCTCTTTTCAAATAGAAAACAAAACCCAGTGATAATTGATCCCTGCAGAGACTAAGTTCATCGCCATGTTTTTCATTGAATTCAACACTGACCAAAAGACAGTCCTGCGCTGCTATCCAATTCCCCATTAACGCGTGAATTCTCCCAAGGTTGCCGGAAACAATTGCTGCCATTCTGAAATTGCCAATCTTTTCGGAAAGCTCCTTAGCTTCATTGAGGTATTCGATTGCCTTCCTAAATTCAGATTTTACGAAGAATATGCGAGCGATCTTGTTGTAGCATGTAACTATTTCATCGTGATTACCTATTCGGCGATGGGTGGCGATGGCATCCCTTATGTAGTTTTCTGCGTTTTTTAAATCACCCAAATCCAAATATACTAAACCCAGGATATATTGAATCTCCGCAACTTTACTATTCTCAGAGGTATTCCTGAATAGATCGTAAGCTCTTTCAGCCTTAGTCTTTGCTTCTGAATACCTTCCCAATCCATAGAGGGTTGCTGCCCAGAGATAATATATGTTTCTCTCCTCTGCGGAGAATACTTGAATTTCTTCTCGATTCTGTAGCTCATTGATCTTTTCAAGTGCTTGGGCAAATTTCCTCTGCCGTACTAAGGCTTCAATTCTACCGATTCGTGTTTTTAAGGCAGAATCTATGCCTTTTGATTGAGTCTCCATATCTCTCTCACCTTTGGAAGGAGATTTACTCTGATTTACTGCGATACCTAATTGAGCTTTGTCCGTCCTTTTTCCCCTTGGTAACGTACTTGAGGTAGAATTGAACGGTAAAGTTGGTAATTATTGTGGTGATCAAGTCCTGAAATCCCGCGCCTGCACCGGGACGATAACAGGGAGTGGTATTAGTGCTGCGACTATAATCTCCCCATGGATGCCCCTGGATCACTATGGGACCAAACTTGTTCTTTTTTGGATAGGCTGGTCCGGTGAAGGTAAGCAAGATTCCCAGGATCAGGACAACAGCTACAACTTTCTTTTTCATCTTTTTTCACCTCCTGAAAACGAAATGTGCACCAAAAACTCTCAGTCAGTTTGCACTTACCCTGGCAAAGTTAGGTATCGCAAAAATTGCGCCAAAATTGACGGATTCGCACTATTTTTTTCGTCCCACTAACATGTTGCCCCATAAAAGGTTGTTCGACAAGATTGTGCGCCTTATGAACCGTCGCCAAAATATGATACGTATATTCGCAAGAAATTACGAGCGCTGGATTCATGGGTGGTTATTCTTTTTCGTAAGTTATTATGAGGCAAAATGAAAGAAATTCGTCAAAAATTGCGAATAAAAGTTATTTTTTTCGAAGTGTGTAGGGCAGGCATCTTGGGCACGTTGAGAGATTCTTAACATCCCATAAACTTTTACCAGCAATTGAGCGGACATAAGGTTTCGTTTCTGAAATTTCGCTCAAGAAGAATTTGTAAAACGAAGAGTTTTGAAATTGCCCCTACTTGAGAAAGAAGCTTTTTTAAGTAATCTCTTAAATTGAATGGGAGAGTTGAATCGTATTTATTTTGTCAAAAGGTTATTGAGTGATTACTGACAGGATGAACCTCGCCTATGGGAATCCAGGTGGTGGATTTTTTGTCTGCAGGATTTGAAGTACATGACAGATATCTTGTGTGATCACTCTTCTTTGTTTTTTCAGAGATCTCATTTCTTAGTTCTGTTTTAAATAAACTGTTTTGATCTCCGATAGATAAATATATGAGCTACTACGGACACAGGACTTACAACTTTGGACCTTGGGGAATCACAAAAGCCGTAAAATACCTCCTCCTGGCAAATGTGGGGATTTTTGTTCTGGAGTTTCTGTGGGGTTCTGAGCTGATCTATCTTTTCGGTCTGACGCCGGTCCTGGTGAAAAAGGGCTTTATCTGGCAACCGGGCACATACATGTTTCTTCACGGGGGCTTGTTTCACATTCTTATCAACATGTTTGTCCTGTGGATGTTCGGATGTGAGATAGAAAGAACCTGGGGGACAAAAGAGTTTGTCAAGTATTATTTTATCACTGGTGTAGGGGCGGGACTTTTCACCTTTATCCTCTCTTTTAATTCACATATCCCTACCATTGGAGCATCGGGGGCTATCTTCGGAATTTTAGTGGCGTTCGCCCTCATGTTCCCGAATAGATTAATTTATCTCTATTTCATCTTTCCAGTGAAAGCCAAGTATCTGGTGATTTTCTTTGCGGTGATCGAGTTTTTAGCATCTTTTAAGCATACCTCAGATGGAATAGGGCATTTTGCCCACTTGGGAGGAATGGTCATCGGTTATCTGTATATCAAAGCCGACTTTAAAATTCCTGCAATCTTCCGATTATCAAGTTACCTCGCCTATCTAAAGAATTTCAAACATAAACGCAGAATGAAGGCTATCAACAGGAAGAGGGAAAAAGAACAGAAGGTGATGGAAAGGGTGGATCAGATTTTGGATAAGATCAACCAGGTGGGTTATGATAGTCTTTCCAGAGAGGAGAAAAAGACCCTGGAGCAAGCAAGCCAGCTTTTGTCTAAGCAATGGGAAAAAAGATGACTTCGCCTTTGGTAGAGAATTGATCGGGCGGGGGTTTAACCCCCGCCCGAACCAAGAAGATGAATTGTGGAGCAATCTGCATTAGTGATTCTCCTCTTCTGGATGGAAGATGAACCATGAACTATGAACGGTGAACCATGAACCATAAGATCTTGGTGGCGGATGATAGCCCTACCGTGAGAAACGTTACGGAGCCTTTATTAAGAAAACACGGGTATGAAGTGCTTTTCGCTGACGACGGAGCTAAAGCCTTAGAAATAGCTAAGGCAAACAAACCCGACCTCATCTTCCTGGATGACGCCTTGTCTATCCTCAATGGGGAGGAGGTATGCAAAGAGCTCAAGCAGAACGGGAGCTTGAAAGATATACCGGTAGTAATGCTTCTATCCAAAGATGAAAGAGAAAAAAAACAGGAACTAAGACTGATTGGTGCAGATGCCTTCATCACCAAGCCTTTCAATCCCAGGGAGATCTTGGACCATGTGGAGAGGCTACTTGAAAAAGAGAAAGCCTTTCCTTCTGAAGATAAGCGAAAAACAACCGATGATCTTCCTCCCGAAGAAGACCAAAAATTGGATGAAAAGGAGACTCAGCAAACTGCTCCTTCTGGGGGAGAGAAAAAATCAGAGGATATTTTGGATATTGTCGAAACCAGCGACCTTATGGAGAGTTTCGAACCATCTGCTCAAACTTCAGGTGGAAAGGTAATTCATGGATTTGACTGGTTTATGTCCGAGCTAAAAAAAGAGGCCGCAAAAGACGAAAAAGCAAAATCGCATCCGAAAGAGAAGTCGATTTTGTCTGAAGAAAAAATCTCAGGCAAACAAGCAGACCTTAGAGAAGAGAGCAAAATCTATGAAATAGATGAGCATGAGAAGGGATTTGAGGATTTCCTGAAAGAGTTGAAACAGGAAGTGGAGGAAGTGGATAAGGAGAAATCGACACTGGTGAAACCTTCAGCAAGGGAAGAGATCAGTCAGTCTCGGTTCGATCCACTATTTTCAGATTTAAGGGAAAGGATTTCTGAAAGGGTTGCCAAAGAGGTGGCGAAAAAGATAACTCCTGAGTTTCTGGAGAAGATAATTCGGGAGGAGATGGCTAAATTAGGAAAAGATTCGTCCCGAAGGTCCATCCTGAGGGAAAAGCTTTTACCCTCAAAGAAATAGAAAGTTTTTCTTCTGCCGTGAGCATCCCCTTTGTTCTGAGCGGATCAGCTCTATTCCAAATTTATTCTAGGGAGATTCGTAATCACAAGTAAATATCTTTGGTTGTTTTTCATTGTGGTGTATGAGATTTTTTGATAAAAATGAGAATCTCAGGGACTTGATAAAGTTTGCCTATTGAGGCTGGAATCAATTGAAACCTTACCCCCCATCCCCTTCATGGTGTCCTTCGATCCCGAAGATCTCAGGATCGAGGGAAATCCTTTTCCTTTGACTCTGATGTCTTCCTTCGACACTGAGTCTCAGGACGAAGTGCAGGACCAAAGGGCAGGGTGAACCCCTCTCCATTCTGCGGAGAGAGGAAGAAAGGGAGTAAGGTAGTAAGGTAGTAAGGTAGAGAATCCTCATACACTTTGATAAAACAGTTGGAGGAATAAGTGGAAAATGTCTCTCTTCTGGCGGCTTTTACCGCGGGAATAATCTCATTCATTTCCCCCTGCGTTCTACCGTTGATTCCCGGGTATCTCTCCTTCATCTCCGGGGTTTCAGTGGAGGAGATGAAAAGCGGCGACAAAAAGTCCGAAGCGTTAAAAAAAGTGAGCTTGAACACGCTTTTGTTTGTTTTGGGATTCTCCTTTGTCTTTATCGCTATGGGCGCTTCGGCAACCTTTGTTGGTGAGTTTCTTTTGTCCAAGCTTTCCCTTCTCAACAAAGTTGCAGGAGCCATCATCATACTTTTGGGACTGCATATAATGGGCGTGTTCAAAATTCCCTTTCTTAATTATGAAAAAAGGTTCCATACCAGAAGCAAACCTTTAGGTCCTTTGGGCGCCTTTGTGGTGGGTCTGGCATTTGCTTTTGGCTGGACTCCCTGTATAGGTCCAATTCTGGGTGGAATTTTGGCGTTAGCCGCCAACCAGGATACGATGGGAAAGGGAATGGTGCTTCTCTCATCTTATTCCTTAGGTCTGGGAATTCCATTTTTTATAACCGCGGTGAGCTTCAACACCTTTCTGGGCGTCTTCGGGTGGGTGAAAAGACACTTCCGAACGATAGAAATCATAAGCGGCTTGTTTCTAATCATTATCGGATTTCTGATTTTCATCGGCTCCTTCAGCTATATAGCTGGATTTCTTAACCAGTGGTTCCCCTGGCTTCACGTGGGTTAAGAAAACCTCTCGACAGGATAACTCAGCTATTTACGTTCCTCCACATGGTATGGGTACTGGCAAGCAAATAGGGAACCTGGAAGATTCGTTTCAAATGAAGATAACTTGTTTGTTTAGTCGATTCAATTAACTGAGCTGAATCATTCATCTTGCTCTTGGACGGATTGTCCTATGGATCCTTCGGATTGTCATCCGTCCAGAGCACCAGTTAAGGATCTTAATGTGAAAGATAAAATTACTCGCCGGGATTTCATCAAGGTATCCCTGGGTACGGCTCTATCTCTGAGTTTACCGCAATATGGATTGCCGGAGGTTATAGCTCAAACTCTCAAGGAAAAGGAGATAATTCCTGATCTGGCAGTGGTGACCGACGGTGGCCCTGCATCAATGACCCGCCAGGCGATTGAGCTTTTAGGAGGGATGAAGAGCTTTGTCTCCAGAGGGGATGTGGTGGTGGTCAAGCCAAACATTGGCTGGGATCGAAGCCCGGAGCAAGCGGCAAATACCAATCCTGAGGTGGTGGCTGAAGTGGTGAAAATGTGTTTGGAATCCGGAGCAAAAAAGGTAAAGGTTTTCGATCGCCCCTGCAATACCGCTTCCCGGTGTTACCGGAATTCCGGCATAGAAAAGGCCGCGTCTGAGGCGGGGGCAGATGTAAGCCTGGTTGTGGGTGCTGGTTTTTCTAAGATGAAGTTTCCTGAAGGTGAAGTTTTGAAACAATGGTACATGTACAAGCCTGCCTTAGAGGCGGACATTCTGATAAACGTCCCCATAGCCAAAGATCACGGTTCGACCAGATTGACCATGGGAATAAAAAACCTGATGGGAATCATGGGCGGCGATCGGGGAAAGATACACTTAGATATTGATGATAAGTTAGCTGATCTGGCAAATTTTGTTCGTCCCCAGTTAACCATCCTGGATGCTTACCGAATATTAGTCAAGAATGGGCCGCAGGGCGGAAGCCTAAAGGATGTGCAGGAGAAGAAGACTATAATTGCCGGAACACAGATCGCCACCGTGGATGCTTATGGGGCAACTCTTTTTAATATAAAGCCAACAGATTTGAGCCATGTGGTTAAATCCAGCAAACTGGGATTGGGAGAGATAGATTTGAGCAAAGTGAATATAAAGAAGGTAAGTCTGGGGTGATCTTTTTAAAAGACCTCACCCTCTGATTCCCCTTCAGGGTGAATCCCTCTCCATTTTATGTTGAAAATCCCGCCGGAGGCGGGGGAGAGGAGGACGAAGGGGGAGAGGTTACTCATAGGGCACATATTGAAAACCGTTAGACGGATTTCCCAAATTCTTTTTCTTCTCTTCTTTTTCTTTCTTTTTCTTGCTGCCAGCTATCCATTAAAGGTTAAAATCCCGGTTGATCTTTTTATGCGGATGGACCCCCTCATCGGGCTTTCCGCCATGGTTTCCGCTCGGGCTTTCATAGAAACGTTCATCTGGGCTATCTTTGTGCTGGCTCTTACCATACCCCTGGGAAGATTTTTTTGTGGTTGGGTTTGCCCCCTGGGCACGACACTGGATGTGACCAGTTTCGTTTTCAAAAACAAAGCGGGAAAGAGTTACCTCAAACTGAAATACATAAAATACATGATCCTGATTTTTCTTCTGATTGGTGCAGTTTTCTCCTCTCAGCTTTTCTGGTTTTTTGATCCCATCGCTCTTTTTACCCGGTCCATAGCCCTTTCGGTCTGGCCGATTATCACCTTGATATCCAGCACATTATTTGGTCTGGCTTTTCAGGTCACCTCCTTTCAGGACTGGCTGAGCAAGATGCATAACTTTTTCTCATCCACCCTTCTGCCGGACCAACTTAATTTCTTCCGCATGTCCGGGTGGGTACTTTTGATCTTCTTGGCGATTTTGATTGCCGAATTTATATCCCGCAGATTCTGGTGCAGATACCTTTGTCCTCTGGGAGCTCTTCTTGCTCTTTTCTCCAAATTCCAGATTTGGAGAAGAAGGGTGAGCACCGACTGCACCGACTGTGCCGACTGTCAGAAGATATGTAAGATGGATGCAATAAAAAAGGACTTCAGGCTCACCGATGATGTGGAATGCATCCAATGTTTTGACTGCGTAAAAGATTGCCCACCCCATGTCACCTCAATTAACTTCAAAGGGAAAATTGAGCCATACAAGTTTGATCTGGGGAGAAGAAGACTACTCACTTCAGCTGCGGCTGGCTTGGTGTCCGTGGGAATCCTGAAAACCAATTTCGTGAGCAGAAATCAAACTGCCGCATTGATCCGACCTCCGGGATCGAGGGAGGAGAATGAATTTCTGGATCGGTGTATTCGCTGCCACGAATGCGTGAAGGTCTGCTCCACCTCAGGCAGATTTTTGCAGCCGACCTTTCTGGAAGCGGGGCTGGAAGGGATGTGGACTCCCGTAGGAGTAGCTCGATATGGCTATTGTGAATTCAACTGCACTCTCTGTACCAAAGTCTGTCCCACTGATGCCATCCACGTTCTGGACGTGGATACAAAGAAGAAATGGGTAATTGGTATCGCTTACATAGATAGAGACCGATGTATCCCCTTTTATAAAAACGAGAACTGCCTGGTGTGCCAGGAACACTGTCCCACCTCACCCAAGGCAATTGAGCTAAAAGAAGAGAAGGTTGTCCATTTTGACGGGTCTGAAAGATTGGTAAAACGACCTTACATGAGAGAGGACCTTTGTATCGGGTGTGGTATCTGCGAAACCAAATGCCCGGTCGCAGGAAAATCGGCGATAATCCTTACCCCACAGAATGAGCAACGGTGGATTGATTAATCTCAAACCCGAGCTCCCAGATCGGTGGTTTTTCTAAGAATTTTAGTAGTGGCGGGAAAGAACAGAGTTACAAAAAGTCGCAAAAGCAAGCTTTTGCACTCCGAAAAGTTGCCGAAGAAACCAACCGGGAGTGCATCAGCTTGCCGCAGGGAAGCGTCTGGACGGACGCCCGTCTGGGCGCAGACTCCGACTCTGCGGGGCTGATGCGATCTTAGAAGTCTAACCAAGGGTTCGCTCCTGGGTGGATGTTATCATCCACGCCCGCCTTTGGCGGGATCTCTGACCTAATGCCGTGGGATGACGGAGACCCGTCTGGGATAACATTCCACGGGGAGCAATTATCCTTTTTTACTTCTCCCGCCATATCAAAATCACCGCACTAACAATAGTACCACTTCCGGAGGCACTGAGCAACCCTACTATTGTTGCCAACTGGGCGTCGAATGTAAACCCCAATACCTTGCTTAACAACCAAACTGCGGGCAAACTGATCGCCATGCTGACAATCACGCAAACCGGTATGAGCCACAACAAAGTTTTTACCTGAACCATCATTTGTTTTTCTCCTTGCATTAACGTTGACAATTCGCCGACCCCTCAAATTTGAACCTTAGACTGCAATAATTGAAAAGCCAGCTAACTACTAATTAGACTGCAAGCTACCAGTCAAATGCTCTTTCATTTTTTATTAATAAGTTAGCGCATCTTAGTTAATTGACAAAATATTGAAGTAACAAAAAACTTACATTATATTAACAAGACGATTGTAATAATATAGTAATATGGATTATAAATATTATCAACGGGTAAATTCAAAAAAGTAATTTATACCAGAGAACTCTGAAAAAGTCAAATTGGGATAGGTTTTCCTGGAGTGTCCCGCCTTTGGCGGGACCTGAAACTTCTTGAAAGACAAAAACTCTAACCCGGTTCACCTAAAGGTGAACACTCCAATTTGCCCCTTTAAAGTAGTTTTTCAGAGACCCCATACAATCTAGTTTACACACCTCACTATCTGTCTACTTGACATCCCTTCAAATCGGCTTTAAATTGCAAAAAGTGTTGGAGAAGTCAAACTGAACAAAATAGAAAGGTCATATGTTCGCCCAGGTGGCTTTATCACTCCCTCTATCAGAGCCGTTCACGTACCGAATTCCCTCACATCTTGAGGGAAAGATGGATCTGGGATTCAGGGTGTTGGTGCCTTTGAGAAAAAGGATTGTAACCGGGTTCGTGGTGGGGCTAAGCGCAACGTCCAGCGTTTCAAATGTCAAAGAGATTATAGACCTTTTGGATCCCTATCCTCTTTTCTCCGGAGAGATGCTTGAGCTCACCAAATGGGTCTCAGACTACTATCTTTGCTCCTGGGGTGAAGCCTTGAGGGTGGCTCTTCCGTCCGAGCTTATGCTAAAAAGTGAGATGTGGGTGAGAAGAAGGGTCAAGGGTCAAGGGTCAAGGGGCAAGGGGCAAGGGTCAGGGGTCAAGGGTCAAGGGGCAAGGGGCAAGGGGCAAGGGGCAGGAGCTGATCTGGAGTCTGGTGTCTGCTCTCCGGTGTCTGCAAAAAAACTTTCTCCCCGGCAGAAAAGAATTCTGGAGATTTTAGCTGACGGCAAGGAGAGGAAGTTTTCGTGGCTTGCCAGGACCCTCAGGGCAAAAGGTCTTTATGCAGAACTATATGATCTTAACAAAAAGGGGGAAATCGAAATCGACGAACGCCTGGGGAAACCGGGGGTAGGAATTCAATATGAGAAGATAGTCAAGTTGAAAAACTTCGACAATTCCGTGGAAAATCTGGAACTTCTGAGATCAGCAATTTTGGCTTTGAAAAAGAAGTCTTTGGCACAGGCAAAATGCCTGGAACTGCTTTTAGAAAACCAGGGAGAGCTGTCCTGGAAAAAGCTTACAAGCCAGCACAAGGTCAGTGCATCTTCGCTCAAGGGATTAGAGAAAAGAGGGTTGGTTGAATTTATTTCGGTGGAAAAAATAAGAGAAGGCGATTGGGCGCTGGATCTTTTAGAAAAACAACCGACGTCTTTGAATAAAGGACAAAAAGAAATACTGGAGAAAATAAAAGCAACTTTGGGAAAGGGTGCTTATTCTCCTTTTCTGATTCATGGAATCACCGGAAGCGGCAAGACCCAGATTTACATAGAAGCTATAAGAGAAGTCTTGAAAGACGGAAAACAGGCTTTGATCCTGGTGCCGGAGATATCACTGACCCCCCAGATCATATCCAGGTTTAAAGCTAATTTCGGTGAGAAGGTGGGATGTCTTCACTCCCGGCTGTCTGCAGGGGAGAGGTTTGATACCTGGAGGAGGGTGAGAAATGGCGAGCTTCCAATTGTGGTGGGAGCCAGATCAGCTGTTTTTGCGCCTTTCCAAAATTTAGGATTGATCGTGGTGGATGAGGAACATGATCCCTCTTACAAACAGGACGATCCTGCGCCCAGATATAATGCCAGGGATGTCGCAACTGTGAGAGCTAAATTAAATGAAGCTGTGGTCATTATGGGCTCAGCCACCCCCAGCCTGGAATCTTATTATAATGCTCAAAATGGAAAATACACCCTATGTCAGTTAAAAGAAAGAGTGGAGAAACAAAAACTTCCTCAGGTCAAAGTTGTAGACTTCACCCAGGAAAGGAAAGAAGGAAACCGAAATTTTCTCTCCTCCAGTCTGAGGGTTCTTTTGCAAGACAGGATGGATAAAGGAGAACAGGCGCTTTTGTTTTTGAATCGCCGGGGCTTTTCCACCTTTGTCAAATGCCAGGATTGCGGATATATCGAAAAATGTCCCCGCTGTGATATAACCTTAACCTTTCACCGAACCGACTTCTCTTTGAGATGTCACTATTGCAATTATCATAAGAGTGCGCCGGATCTTTGCCCCAAATGCCAGGGCCACAGATTTACATATAAGGGAGCGGGAACTCAAAAGATAGAGGAGGAGATCAAGAAAGACTTCCCCAAAGCGCTGATGGAGCGAATGGATCTGGATACCACCCTTAAGAAAGGGGCTCACAAAAGGCTGCTTTCCGATTTTGGCAAAAAAAAATTTGGCATCCTTGTGGGAACTCAGATGATCACTAAAGGGTTGGATTTCCCTGATGTGACACTGGTGGGAGTGATCTCCGCTGATCTGGGCTTGGATCTTCCCGATTTCCGTTCAAAGGAGAGAACCTTTCAACTACTTGCTCAGGTGGCAGGCAGAGCTGGAAGGGGCAAGCGGGAAGGGGAGGTGGTGGTTCAAACTTATTACCCAGAAGAGTGGACCATTAAACTTGCCGCTTCGCATGATTTTGAAGAATTCTACAAAAAAGAGTTAGAACAACGCCGGGAGTTAGGCTATCCCCCGTTCAATCATTTGATCTTAGTGGTTTTCTCCGGCAGAAACCTTAAGGCGGTCACCGCTTATGCACAAAATTTCTCTTCTATTTTGGAAAGAAAAGTTAAATCAAGAAAGCAAAAAAGTGTGGAAATTTTAGGTCCTGCTCCGGCGCCACTCTCCAAGATAAAAAACCAACATCGCTGGCAGTTGTTGATAAAGACAAAGAACATCACCAGCGCAAGCAGTTTGATCAGAAAGATTTTGGAAGAGAAGAAAAATGCAAAAAAGAAAGAGGCGGTTCGTATAACTGTTAATGTGGATCCCATGGATATGCTTTGAGGCAGACACATACTTGCTTTTATCTTTCTTTAAGTTTGTATTTAGAGATGACCTTTTATTTGAGGTTCTTCTCCACTTTAGTGGTCCGAGTTTGGATTCATAGGACTAAAATTCCTAAGAGTGAAAAAGATTCTTAAAGACTTAATAAAGTTGACATTTTAAAAACCTCACCCCCTTTGTTCCCTTCAGGGTGAACCCTTCAGGATGAACCCCCTCTCCCCCGCCTCTGGCGGGATTTTCAACATGAAATGGAGAGGGGGATAGGGGGTGAGGTAGAAAAAGGCTGAAGTCCTGACTCTAAAAGCTAACGTAGGAAAAATCTTTAAAGAGGTGAAGATTGATGATAACGGTAGATGATGTCAAAAAAAATGAACAGGTGAAGCTTTTGATCAAGAAGTCAGATGAAATCTTAGGGGTGATCGGTTATACCGAGCATGGCGAAAGGCACGCCAGCTTGGCCGCCAACATCGCTTATAACATCATGGACAGGTTAAAATATCCAGAGGAGCGGGCGCATTTAGCCTCCATTGCTGCCTATTTGCATGACATCGGAAACGTGATCAACCGGGATTATCATGCCCAGACTGGAGCCATCTTAGCCCACTCCATCCTTTCGGAGATGAAGATGCCCATGGAGGAGATCATGGAGATAATAGCCGCCATCGGAAATCATGACGAAAAAGATGGTCAACCGGTGTCTGACATCTGTGCGGCGGCGATTTTGGCAGATAAATCTGATGTGCACAGTTCCCGGGTGCGCACCCTGGAAATGATCAAACAGGACATCCACGATCGGGTGAACTATGCGGCTAAAAGCTCATTTTTAAGGGTGGAGGAAGAGAAAAAGATCATCACCTTAGAGATTAAGATCGATACTTCCATCTCTCAGGTGATGGAATATTTTGAGATCTTTTTATCCCGAATGCTGGTCTGTCGAAGGGCGGCAGAGTTTCTGGGACTCAAATTTCAACTGGAGATAAACGGTCAAAGGCTTTTGTAAATTGATTTCACGGTAGGTTGGAGATTCGGATTCATCATCTAACTAAAACTATTCTGATCGAGCCTGAAGCAATGGAGGGAGAGCAAACAAGCGAGGAAAAAATGAAGAAAAAACTTACTTACAAAGACTCCGGGGTGGATATTTCTGCCGGGGATCGGGCGACACAGAAAATTAAAAGCTTAGCCAGGTCAACTTTCACCCCTCATGTTTTGAAAGAGATCGGAAGCTTTGGGGGGTTTTTTTCTTTCAGAAGAGGCGAGTATAAATCTCCGGTTTTGGTTTCCAGCGTGGATTCAGTGGGGACTAGATTGAAAGTGGCTTTCATAATGGGAAAACACGACACCGTAGGAGAGGATCTGGTTAATCACTGTGTAAACGATATATTAGTACATGGGGCAAAACCTTTGTTCTTCCTTGATTATATTGGCACTGGAAAACTTCTCCCTGATGTAATAGAACAGATTGTTAGAGGCTTGTCCAGAGCATGCAGGAAAGTGGGGTGTTCTCTTATCGGGGGTGAGACTGCGGAGCTACCTGAGTTTTATAAAAAAGGTGAATATGATCTAGCGGGATGTATTGTGGGAGTGGTGGAGAGAAAGAAAATCATCGACGGTTCGGACATTCGCCCAGGAGATCAGATAATCGGTTTAAAATCAAACGGTCTTCATACCAATGGGTACTCGCTGGCGCGGAAGGTGCTTTTCAACAGAGCACGCTTGAGCGTGAATGATCATTTGAAGGAATTGAAGACCACGGTGGGAAAGGAACTTTTGAAGGTGCATCGGTGCTACGCACCATCAATTTTCCCACTTTTGAGAAAGTTTAAGATCAAAGGTATCGCACATATCACCGGAGGAGGGATCAAAGGAAATCTTTGTCGTATCCTGCCAAAGAATTGCGATGCCAAAGTACTTACCGACTCATGGAGGGTCCCGCCGATATTTAAACTTATTCAGAGAATGGGAAATGTCGAAAATGAAGAGATGTTCAAAGTATTCAACATGGGAATAGGTTTGGTTTTGGTGGTGTCAAAAAACGAGACGGATAGAATTTTAAAACGGCTTTACTCACTGAAAGAGACTGCCTATCTGATCGGCCAGATAACTTCAGGAAACGGGGAAGTAAAATTGCTAAACCTCTAAAACTACTGCCGACAGTTCGGAGTGTCTGCCCCTGCGGGTCGTATGACTTCAGGCAGACCTTTGGTCTCTGGTCAAGCTGAAGCCTGACACTCCAATTCCGTTAGTCAACCAACCTATAGAAACCAGAACCTAACTTAAGTTAGGTTCTGGCTTTCCTTAGCCGTAGTTAAGCGGTGCGCCTTTCTACTCCATATTTGAGTCAAACTTGACAGCCTGAATATTCCGTTTATATTAAAGGTGTTTGAATGATATAAATAAAGGAGACCGGTAATGGAAAAAAGGGAACAACTCCTGGGAGTGGTGAAAAACGCTATACGGGTGGAAAATGATGGGTATCAATTTTATCGGCTGGCAGAGGAAAAAACCGAAGATGCTAAAGGAAAGGAGGTCTTTGCCTCTTTAGCCAAGGATGAAACCAACCATATGGAAATACTCAAAAGTTTATACCAGAGCATCAAGGAGAAGGGAGAGTTTAAGTTTGACGAGGTGAAGGATATGAAGCACATCCTTGGCACCACCTCAGAAAGCCCCATATTTTCCAAAGAATTCAAGCAGAGGCTTTCTCAAGCACATTTCGAGATGACTGCCCTCTCCATTGGAATTCTCTTGGAGAAAGACTCCATAGAGTTTTACAAAAAATCAGCTAAAGGGACCGAAGATAAGGATGTGAAGATGCTTTTCAACTATTTGGCTGATTGGGAGGGAGAACATTTGAGAGCTTTGGTGAATCAACAGAAATTTCTGCAGGAGGATTACTGGACCGAAGCCAGGTTCTATCCATTTTAGCAATTGATTCCCATAGCTTAGGGTATATTCCGACAAGGTTTTCGCAAAATTAAAAGTTAAAAAAGCAAAAGTAAAAATTTCAATTAAAAGATCCAAAAATTGAGCAATGGTTTCGACTAAAAGACTAACTTCGGATTTCTAATTTTATGTTTTTAACTTACCGGGGCAAATAGTCTAAATAAGAAGATAAAGTAAATTCTTTGGTAGGTTCCATAAAGAGGAGGTGATTTTTCGTGCCGGCGAATCTTCCCCCTCAATATTTCGAAGCTGAAAAAAAATACAGACAGGCGAAAAATCCACAGGATAAACTTAAGGTCCTGCATGAGATGTTTGCCATCATGCCCAAACACAAGGGCACAGACAAGCTTCAGGCGGATTTAAAATCTAGAATATCCAAGCTCAAAAAGGAAATCCAGCAGAAAAAGAAAGCCGCCAGAAGAGGTGATCAACATTTTGTGGATAAAGAGGGGGCGGCTCAGGTGGTTTTGATAGGTCATGTCAATGCTGGAAAATCTCAGATTTTGGCTTCCCTCACCAACGCCACCCCGGAGGTTGCCGCCTATCCATATAGCACCTCTAAGCCGCTCTGCGGAATGATGCCTTATGAGAACATTCAGGTTCAACTGGTGGACACTCCTCCCATCGGCGCTGAATTCATGGAACCCTGGCTGGCAGGAATCGTCCGCAACGCCGATTTGGTGTCGCTGGTGGTGGATTTGGGATCGGAGGCAATGCTGGAGGAAACTCAGGCAGTGTTTAAAAAACTGGAAGGATACAAGATACTTTTGGAATCTGAGGAAGGAGAAACCAATCCTCTGGATGGGATCGCTCACAAGAAGACCGTCATCCTAGGCAATAAAAGCGATTTGCCACTTTTCCAAACAAATTTAAGCATTCTAAAAGACTCATACGGACAAAAGCTTCCTATCTTTCACCTCTCCGCAAAAGAAAAGATAAATACAGAGGAACTCAAACGATACATTTTCGATTCTCTAAAGATATTGAGAGTTTACACAAAAACTCCAGGAAAAAAAGCAGATTTCAAAGATCCGGTGATTTTGAAAGTGGGCAGCACGCTACTGGATGCGGCCAAGGAAATTCACAAAGACTTTGCCAGAAACTTAAAATTTGCCCGGGTTTGGGGTGAAGGAGTTTTCGACGGACAGAAGGTGCAGAAGGATTTCATTCTGAAAGACGGGCATGTGGTAGAGTTCCATATTTGAACATAAACCTTTGTTAGTTTCTCCAGTTATTTGACCTCTTCTCTTCCTTTAACGTTAGCATCGAACGAATCGGAAGCAAACCTCTTTAGAGAGATATTTGAAGAAGTCAACTGGGAACAGGTTTTGCTGGAGTGTCCCGCCTTTGGCGGGACCTGTCCTATGGATTCTGCGGAAAACCTCTTGCGAGACAAAGAGCTTTCATATGGTTCACCTAAAGGTGAACACTCCATATTCTCCTCTCCCGGTGGTTTTTCAGAGCTCTCTTAAAAATCTATTGACATTTAGCCTCACCGGGATATTTTTCTTTTGTGACAACAAGAAGTCTTTCAACCTTTTGGAAAGGGAGCAAAATGCTAAAACGGATATTTCTTTTTTTTCTTATTCCCCTTCTCTTGTTTGCCTATCACTGTAGCAAGACCCCCAGCCCCAGAGTGGTGGTTATGGATTTTATCGAGGCGGTAAACAAAGCGGATACTGCTTCCCTTGAGAAATACCTGGATCTGGACAGATTCACTCAGGAGAAACTGAAGGGACTCCCCGACACACAGAGAGTAAAGGTATTCGCCGGAGTCAAAGAACAGCTCCGGGAAAATTTTTTGGGAAGTGGAGCCACTCGCCTGAGGTGGCAGAACAAGATGATTGTAGTGGATAAGGAAGAGATCGAAGGAGATTCTGCTCGGGTGGACGTGACCTTCGTGGATCAAAAAACCGGAATAACAGAATATACCAAGGCAAGGCTTTACAAAAGAGATAATAGATGGTGGATATATTTTATCAAGGATTAGGAAGAAAGTCGGACATTTTGAATGATTGTTTCTCAAAGGAAAGTTGTTTCTAACCTTACCCCCTTGTGTCCCCCTCTCCATTTCATGGAGAGGGGAATCAGGGGGTGAGGTCTTTGACTGAAATACTTGATTTCCTGTCTAACCCTTTTTAAAGAAGGAGAGAAGCTATGATGAAACTAAAAGTTTTCATCTTCGGTTTCCTTATGCTCGGATGGATGGTCCTGAATTTAGCATCATCTGTTTTTGCCGTAACCGGAGACGTTGAGAAATCTTTTCGCTCACCCGGAGCTTGTCCCACTGGTTTAACCTTTGATGGCAAATACCTGTGGAACTGTGACCGCAAAACTGACAACATCTACAAGATAGATCCCAAAAATGGGAAAGTGGTGGACTCCCTTTCCTGTCCCGGATACCGACCAGTGGGCTTGACCTGGGATGGAGAATTCTTGTGGAACGTGGATGCAGAGGAGAATCTTATTTATCAGATCGATCCCAAAACCGGCATTGCCATCAAAACATTATATGCTCCATGTGAACGACCAGAGGGATTGGCCTGGGATGGGAAATATCTGTGGATAGCGGATGACGGGGCAAATGAAATTCATCAGATAAGCACAGATGACGGAACCACTATCACCACCATCCCCTCACCCTCCTCCTATCCTTGTGGTCTGGCCTACGATGGGAAATATTTGTGGGTCTCTGACAGGATAAGTGATATGATCTATATGATTACTCCGGACAAGGGAGACGTAATTTTGTTTTTTGACGCACCCGGAGCATACGCCAGAGGTCTTGCCTGGGATGGAAAAAACTTGTGGAATGTGGATTATCAAACGGATGAAATCTACAAGATAAAGATACACGACAAGGAAACTTTCTCCCGCACCGATGAAAAAGAAGAGTTTTTGGAATATACCAATCAGTTCAGAAACTATGGTCCGGGTGTGGTAAAGGATCTGGATATCTATTTAGCCGTGCCACAGAATCTTCCCAATCAAGAGCTCCTAACGGAGATTGAATATTTTCCCCAGCCCACAGATTTCCTTACGGATAAATGGGGGCAGAAGGTGGCTCACTACAAATTCCAAAACCTTGAAAGCACCCAGTTTGTTTCGGTGGGGATGAAGGTTAAAGTAAAGCTTTACAAGGTCAGATACTTCATCTTTCCGGAGAAGGTGGGGGAGCTGGAAGATATTCCCAAATCAATCAACAAAAAGTACCTGACGGATGATACTAAATACTCCGGAAGTGATCCCTTTATTCAATGGAGCGTCAGACAGGCGGTGGGAGATGAGACCAATCCCTACTGGATTGCCAGGAAGATATTCAATTACGTGATCGACCACATGGAGTATGAGCTGGCAGGTGGCTGGAACATTGCACCAACCGTGCTCAAAAGGGGCACCGGCTCATGTTCGGAGTATAGCTTTGTCTATATTGCCATGTGTCGGGCAGCCGGTTTGCCTGCCAGATACGTGGGTTCTGTGGTTATACGCGGCGACGATGCCTCAGCCGATGACGTGTTCCATCGCTGGGTGGAGGTTTATCTTCCCAACTACGGGTGGATTCCCGTCGACCCATCAGGTGGGGACAGAGCCGATCCGGCGGGACAGGCAAGCGCCATTGGCAATTTGAATAACCGCTATCTGATCACCACCATGGGTGGAGGTGGCTCCGAATATCTGGAATGGTCATACAATTCCAACGAGACATGGACCTCCCTGGGCAAGTGCAAGGTTTACGCAGAGCATATCGGTGAGTGGTCACCGTTGAAATAGGTCAACGGTGAAATAGGTCAACGGATGAAACGGATCAAACGGATAGAGACGTAGGTCGGGCTGTGCCGCCCTTGGCGGGACTGCCCGACAACGCGAGACTAAGTTATGTTTTGGAATATCCTTCTCGTCATAATCGGTGTCGTTATTCTGTTTTTGGGGATTCTGAATGTTTTGCTGAAAGCAAGGCAGGAACAATATCCCAACCGCAAGAGAGACCTTATTATTACGTTGGTTCTTACAGGATTGGTATGGGTTTATCCTATAATCCAGGTAGTCAAACCAAGCAAAACGGATGAAATCCTGGAGGAGGTTCGCGAGCTTAGAAGAGAAATAGGAGAACCTATACGCTATGAGGATGGTATACCCCAAAGTGAAAACCTGAATTTGAAAAAGCTCTTTGATGAAGGGAAAAAATGTTTAAGAAAATATGAATACAGCAAAGCCATTAAGGCCTTTAGAGCCGCTTTGGCATTGCAAGATCTAAAACCGTCAGAGGCAGCGGCTGTTTTGATTTACAAAGGGATTGTTGAGTATAAGCAAACCAAATGGGATCAGGCGCTGGGCAGTTGGAAAGACGCGCTGGAAACTGCAGAAGAAGCAGAAGAAGAAGAGGGCCAAGCCGCCGCCTTGGTAAATCTGGGCATGGTTTTTTGGGTCAGCGGCGAATGGGAAAAGGCGATTGAGTTTTATGAAAAAACATTGAAAAGATTGGAAGACATGGGGTATGAGCATGGCATGCCACAGATTTTTAATAATCTGGGCTTAGTTTATCAGGACAAAGGTGATTGGAACAGGGCAATTGAGTTGTATAACGAAGCCCTGAAGGGATTCGAAAGGAATGGGTATAAGTACGGAATGGCCCAGACTAATCTTAATCTGGGAACGGTTTATCAGGACAAAGGTGAATGGCATAATGCAACTGAGTTTTATACAAATGCTCTGAAGACATTCGAAAAGATCGGGGATGTGCATGGCATGGCGCAAGCCTATGGTAATTTGGGTGCCATTTCTCTGTTAAAAGGCGAATGGAATAACGCAATTGAGTTGTTTAATAGAAGCTTGAAGGACTTCGAAAAGGTTCAGGCCAAGCGTGATATGGCACAACTCTTTAATAATCTTGGATCGGCTTATCAGGAAAAAGAGGCATGGGACAAAGCAACTGAGTTTTATAATAAAGCCTTGGAGACATTTCAAAAGATTGGGGACGATGGGGGGATGGCGCTGACTTATGGTAATCTGAGTATTCTATATCGAAGGAAAGGGGCATGGGATAAGGCAACCGAGTTTAGTAAAAAAGCCTTGAGGGGATTTGAAAAGATCGGTGATGAACATAGGATGGCACAAGTTTTTAACAATCTGGGATCGATCTATTTGTTGAAAACTGAATGGGATAAGGCGATTGAGTTTTATAACAAGAGTTTAAAGACAAAAGAAAAGATAGGTGATGAACGTGGGATGGCGATAACAAAGGGCAACATAGCTATTTTGTACACTATTCAGGGAAAGAAGCAGGAGGCAAAAGAACTATTTCAGGAGATTTTGGAGATATTTGAAAAAATTGGAGATAGACCGAATGCAGAGATTGTGAGGAGACAGTTGGAGAGTTTGTAGAGAGGGCGGTCAGCGGATTGAACGGATCGGTCAACGGATTGAACGCCCAGACGGGCGCCCGTCCGGGCCGATGAAACGGATTGATGCAGCGGAAGGTTAGACTCCTAGGTCGAATATGGCTAAGCCTGTTTGAGAAAGCAAAAAACATATTTTGGAATAGAATAATTGTAAGTCAAATGAAGATTGGGTGGTCCATCTGGACTGTCCAATAACCTTAACTCAGGAGGTCAAAATGAGAAAGGGTGCAATCATTCCGGTTGCTCTTGCTATCTTATTAATCTGCATAGGTATTTCATCCGCCGAAGAGAGTGGAGCAAAAGGTCACAAAGGGGACAAGGGGATCTGTTTTTCCGTCAGTGGATTGAGCTCTGTTGAAATTGGGCAGTACGAGGGAGGAATCGGTGGAAAATGCTGGATATCAAAGAAGCTGGCACTAATAAGCTCGATAGGGATCAGTGTAAACAGGCAAACTACTACTTCCTCAAACGTGGATTATACCGACACCAAGAACAACTATATTCGGTTCTCCCTATTCGCAGGTGTGGAAGATCATTTTTTCATAAAGAACAGGATTTCCCCATATTGGGGCGGAGGGTTGCGCTTTTCTACCTCTACCAACACAATTTATCCCTCCTTGCGTATCGATCATCCATATCCCGGTTCTACCAAAAAGGATAGGAGAACCACGGACACCTTTGGAATTCGAGGCTTTTGTGGAATAGAGTACTTTTTTGCCGATTGGGTGAGCTTGGCTGGGCAATATCAGATCGATTATTTCTACGAAAAGAGCACGAGAAAAAGGACACTGGTGGGCGGACCAGGAGTGACCCAACCCAGAGACTATAAATCCACCCGGACGACCTTGGGTCTTGGGACCTCCAGCCTGGTGGCGACGTTCTATATATGGTGAGAGGGAAATCTTTTGTACCTTAATTACTGCAGGAATTTCGCTGCGAGAACCGTGTTCACTGTGGTGCAAATATTTCATTTTGGAGATTCCTTATGAAGAGATTTTCCTTTTTATTTCTGCTTTTGTGCCTAACAATTGGTTCGATCGATTATATACAGGCAGAAACTCCCCAACGGTATAGACACCCGGGTCGAAACGGAATCATTTTGGCCTGGAATGGCTCCTGGGACTTAGGTATTGGCTCGACCGAGGGGGGGATCGGTTACAAACGTTGGATATCCGGAAGAGTGGCCATCAAAAGTTTTGTGACTTTTGGGAAGGTAGATACCACCATTGTTTATTATGATAATGGCTACCCACCGGGATATAGACTCAAAGAGAAAAGTTTTTCCCTTTTGGCAGGAGCAGAAGACCACTTTTGGCGTCGAGGTAGACTCTCTTTTTTCTTTGGTGGCGCAGTCCAGTTTAAAACCTCCTACTCAAGGATTGATTATACCTTGGATTATCCTTACCCATTTGACATTGACGACGTGAAGATGAGCAAAAACATTTTTGGGATTCAAGCTTCATTTGGACTGGAGTACTTTTTTTCCAAAAGGTTAAGTTTATCCGGCCAATACCAGATCGATTTGTCGTTAGAAAAAGGGTCCCGGAAGGACACTTTGGTGGGCGGTCCTGAGGTTACTCAGCCAGAGAAGCAAAAGATAACCACCTGGAATTTAGGCACCAGCACTTCTATGTTGATATTGACTATATACCCGTAACTGTGCTCAGTCTCCACGAAATGTGCAGAAAGTCTTTTATCTTTGGGGATAGTTTTAGAGCCGTGGGGCAAGTGTGGCGCTGTTGGAATTGAAGACAGATCAAATACAGATTGTCAACCACCCCCGATAAATCGGGGGATGGTTGACCTACGGCGCTACTCAAATGAGATTGAACGGATGGAACGGATTAAGCGGATAAGAGTCGTAGGTCAAGCATACCTGGCTAAAGAGAGGTAGGTCGGGCTCCCGTAGGGTGCCCGACACATGCCGGTGGTAGCCGCAGGCTTTAGCCTGCGTTGCCTTCGCACCCTGAACGGTGCGGCTACCTGGCAAAAGAGAAGAAGAGGCGCCAATGTGATGCTTCGGTAATAAGAATTGCCGAAGCGAAATGGGAGAGGATAGCACATGTTCTGGACGATCACCACTATAATATTGATTCTGACGCTCCTCATCCTGGGCGTCATTCGGATTCTGCTAGAAGCTGACAAGCGGAAGCTTCGGAGTAAGCCCAAAAAAGCTGTGAACGTGGCTCTGGCTATTGCATTTGTGACCGCCATCTTTTCCATAATCCAGATCGTCAAGCCAAGCAAGACAGATGAAATCCTGGAGGAGGTTCGCGAGCTTAGAAGAGAAACTGGAGAACCTATACCCTACGAAGATGGCATACCTCAAAGTGAAAATCTGAATTTGAAGAGACTCTTTACGTTAGGTAAAAAACATTTAAAGGATTATGAATATGACAAAGCCATTAAATCTCTCAGAGCGGGTCTGGCCTTACAAGACGTACAGCTATCAGAAGAGGCTGCCCTTTTGATACACATCGGAATTGCACAGTACAAGCAAAATAAGTGGGATCAGGCATTAGGCAGTTGGAAGGACGCGCTGGGCACGGCTGAAGAAGCAGAGGATAAATACGGTCAAGCCGCGGCTCTGGAAAATCTGGGCTTGGTTTATCAGGCCAAAGGGGAATGGGATAAGGCGATTGAGTTTTATGATAAGGCATTAAAAGGATTAGAAAAGATAGGTGATGAGCATGGGATGGCACAGACATTTAATAATCTGGGGTTGGTTTATCAGGCCAAAGGTGAATGGGCTAAGGCGATTGAGTTTTATGAGAAGAGTTTAAAGATTAAAGAAAAGATAGGTGATGAGCATGGGATGGCAGGGACTTTTAATAATCTGGCTGGTGTTTACTTTTTAAAAGGTGAATGGAAGAAGGCAAAAGAGTCTTATGAGAAGAGTTTAAAAATAAAAGAAAGGATAGGCGATGAGTACGAGATGTCACAGAGCTTTACTGGTTTGGGTTTGGTTTACCAGGCCAAAGGAGACTGGGATAAGGCGATTGAGTTTTATGAGAAGAGCTTAAAGATTAAAGAAAAGATAGGTGATGAGCATGGGATGGCACAGACAAAGGGGAACATAGCTCTTTTATACAAAGTGCAAGGAAAGAAGAAAGAGGCCAAGAAAATATTGAAGGAGGTTTTGGAACTGTTTGAGAGGATGGGCGATAGACCGAACGCGGAGAGGACAAGGAAGAATTTGGAGGATTTGTAGAAAGAGCGGTCAACATCAACGGATGGGTCAACGGATGAAACGGATTGAGCGGATGAAAGGCCCTCCTGTTGGGGCGGGGGTTGCACCCCCGCCCCTTTTCTACGGTCAGACGACCGCCCCCACCCGTGCGTGCGTCTGGGCAGACAGGGGTACAACCCCTGTCCGATCTGGCAAAGAAGCGTCGCACACCCTTCACCTTCGTTCAGGGTAAACAGAGTCGCGACGCTGCATTTACCTTCAACTTTTTTGTTGATTTCTCCATTTTTCTGCCGTATTATTTTCTGGGTTCACTATGAACTGTGAACCACGAACTATGAACCGAATTTCCCGGGGGCGACCTGGTTTCGACGGAGGTAGTTGGAAAAGATAAGCGTGCCGAGGTGCCCAGTTCCCTCGTTAATCCAATTGGGATACAAATCTAAGTGCAGACTATTCATATGCACTGGCTGCCTAATTAGAGGTAGCTCGTCTGCTCCGGGCTTGCTTGTTGGCCCGGAAACAGGCGTCGACTTAAACAGGCTGGCTTGGTCTTTGGCTCAGGGAGATCAGGCGAGATTTGACTGGGATAGTGGAGGGAAAAACCTGCTGGTTGGTGTTTCCTTTCGCAAAGTCCGAATAAATCAGCTACGCACGTAGAAAGTCTTTGTCTTTTGCCTTCGGACGGGGGTTCGATTCCCCCCGCCTCCATTAGAAATTCTTCGAGCGCAGCGAGTTAGAATTTCTTATCCTGAGGAGCGAAGCGACGAAGGATTAGTTCATTTTAAATAGGCAGAAGGTACAGGGGAAGGAAGCTGCCGATCGGACGAGGGGTTTCCTTTAGAAAATCTTACGAGCGCAGCGAGTTAGAATTTGTTGTGCAATAGGGCGAAGAGATAAATCAGTGCACAGAAAGAAACAGAGGGGTAACGGCTGGGGAGAGGGAGGAGCAAGAAAAAGGGAAGTAGATTATAGCAAAAGGGCTCGTTCCCAGAAACGCTTGAAAGACCACCATGACGGATGTTAATCGTCTGTCTATACAAATGCATGTGGCAATCGCCTGCCTCATGAGTCAGGCATATGGAGTGCTCGATGGTTTCTGGAATTGACAACGCGGTGCCAAGGAAGAGAACACTTGTGATAGCTCTATCTGCTGTCATTGTTTGCGTGATAGCTTATGTCGGGTATCGGTACTACGTCGATTATGAAAGTCGGTTATTTAGGAAAGCAAAAGCTTTGGAGGGAATCGGTGAACTCGCCGAGGCGATCAACGCACTGAAAGGTTATCTTATTGAGAATCCTTCTGACATTAGCGCGAAAGCTTACTTAGCGGAACTTTATCAAAGTCAGGGAAACTACGAGAAAGCCATACAGATTTGGAAAAAGGTGCACCAGGATGCTTCGCTCACGAGTCAAGAGCATCTGGCGGTGCAGTCCAGAGTCTCGCAAAGAAACTGCCTTCAATCTCTAGCTCAGGCCTATTTTGATTCGGCACGCCTTGCGCTTGAATCCGGTCACCTCACGGAATCGAGGCAGTTCTATGAGACAGAGTATCGAAACTGGCTAGATTGGGTTCAGGTTGAGACACCCGCGGATACTTTGGGTATGAACCGAACAGATTTAGTGTGCAAATTCGACATTGCTTCGGCGTTTGCCAACATAGCACTGACGTATTGGAGGCAGAAGGATTATGATAAGGCGAAAGAGCATCTCAAGGGAGCAAAGTGGGTCAAGTATTTTAAAGGAATCCATCCTGACTTCGAGAAGTGGGTGCACGAGGATTTTTCTGACAAGCTTGACGATCTGGCTTCCGAGGAATTTGACAAAGGTAACTTCGAGATGGCAAGAATTCATTGGACGCAGGCAATGGACAGCTACCTGGTGGCAAATGTCGGCAGCGACTCCGGCGATGCTATCCCGAGACTGAAGTACAACTGCGCATTGACGTACTTAAATGAAGGTAAATTCGCAAAAGGACGGAAGGTCTTTTCCGAGTTAAGCAAGGAATTCCCGCACTACCAATCTAAAAAGGTGAAAGAAATGATGAAAGATGCCAAGACAATATTGTTTTGCAAAAAGAAGAGGTGATATGCAGGAAGGCGGAGAAGGCATTTAACGAAAAAAGGTGGTCAGATGTAAGGGCTCACTGCCGTGAAGCTATCAGCTATCTGCTAAAGTCCGGGATTAGAGAGGATGATGACGAGATTTGTCGATTGAATTACAATATTGCTGTAGCTTACTATAATGATTTGAAATATAAAGAAACAAAGCAGATGTTGGAAAAGCTGAGAGAGACCAAGCCCACGTTCAACAAGGAAAAGCTTCAAGAGCTTCTGGACGAAATCAGTGGGTTGGGTTACTGAGGTACGCTTTTTATGCTGGGGAATGTTCCCTATACGTTTGTGCAGGATGCTTTGACCTCTCATCACCCGTGCTTGCAAAGTCCTTATCTCGTGCCTTTGGACGGGGGTTTCCTTCACATTCGTTCAGGACAAGTCCTTCGCTAACGCTCAGGATAAACTTTTCCCCCGCTTGGGCGTAAGGTTTTATTGTTTCCTGACAAATGAACTGGTATTTCTATATTCTAAGGTGTGCTAACAATTCCTTCTATTGCGGAATCACAAATAATCTGAAAGAGAGATTGAACGAGCATAATAACGGAAAAGGAGCGAAGTACACAAAGACGAGATTACCAGCAAAGTTGATTTATTTTGAGGAACTTCCGGACAAGTCCTCCGCCTGCAAGCGTGAAATAGAAGTAAAGGGGTGGAGGAGAGAGAAAAAAGAGAAACTTGTTGCTAGTTTTACTCGTCTTCGTTCCGAATAGGTTTTCCTGCCTCAAGTTGATTTTGTTTCCTATTTGAACCCATTAGTTTCCCCCTTTAGTTAATGTCCCATCCAATTGAGAATAACCTTTTGTTGGTCGCTCGATCCCATCAAACAATAAGTATTTCCCCAACATATAAATCCTTCCTCTCGTTTTCTTTTCGGATTTGCTTAAAGATCAGGCATTGGAGTGGGTTCAGCAATTTGCGGGTTTAGCCGATAAAGAAAATTGGAACTTTTTTGAACAGATACAGCTTTCGACTTGATGAAGAAAGAAAATATGTAGAGATGAAACATGTTCAGTTTGCTCTCAGGTGAATAAAGTGGTGCGGAGTTAAGATGAATATCTCTCGATATTTAAAGCCAGAGCTGATCAAGCTGGAGATGGAGACTGATATTGAATGCGACCCCGACTCCCAGCTTCATCCGGACAAGTTGCTCTGGATGAGAAAGGAGGCGATTCTTTCAGAACTGGTGGATCTTCTGGATAAGTCTGGAAAGGTGGGCAATAAGAGGAAGTTTCTGATTGATTTTTTGAATCGGGAGAAAAAGGCTAGCACGGGAATCGGGTATGGTATAGCGCTTCCTCACATAAGAACCATGCAAGCCAAGCAGTTCATCATGGGCTTTGCCCGATCCAGAGAAGGATATGATTTCGATTCTCTGGACAACGGGTCGGTCCATCTTTTCTTCGTTATGGCGGCTCCACCCTATGATGACGCATTATATTTGAAGGTCTTCAAAGCTTTAGCTGAAATCCTCCGTTTTGATTACCTTCGGGAAGAGCTTTTGAACGCTTCCTCTGAATATGAGATAATCCGGGCAATCAAGAGAATGGAATAGGTTTGCCTGATGTATTTCCCATTATGCTAGGTCTAACCTCCTTTATTCAGCAAAAATACGAGGCACTTATTTATCATACCGGTAGTTTACCCACAATTTGAGCCTCCATGGCTTGCTGAACAAATTTTATTCTTCCAATCTTTCAAACTCGTCTGTATCCGCCCCGCATTCGGGACACGTCCAATCGTCGGGAAGCTCTTCGAACGGAGTGTCCGGTTCGACCTCATTATCCGGATCCCCCAGCTCAGGATCGTAAATGTAGCCACAAACTAAACATTCCCATTTCTCCATCTGTTACCTCCTTTTGAGCAGTCCAATCAACACCTATGGGATTTCCGAAGTTTTTACACCGGTCAAAAGGGTTTAGCCAACCAGTTCGTTAAAAACTTTGTCTAAATCAGATATGTATTCATCGTTTTTCCATATCCCAGTTACCCGAAATTGGGTCGGCATAATTCTAATCCTCTCCTTTTGTTTTGTCAAGAGATATTTCCGTGATCTTTGTATATGACTCGTATCTGAAATCTGTACCCTCGAAGAAAAAACTTTTGACAACATCTCTTCCAAACGATATATTGGACAAGACATAAATAGAAGCCATGTATTCACAACTCCAAAAAGCAAAGTCATAAACAATATGAGATTCGTTGAAAAACTTCTGAACATTTCTCGAAAGAATCATTCTTTGGTCTGCGTGGGTCTGGATACAGACCCGGAGAAAATCCCCGAATATCTTCTTAAGGAAAAGGACCCTATATTTGCTTTCAACCAGAAGATCATTGATTTCACCTTCGATCTGGTATGCGCCTATAAACCCAATATGGCTTTTTATGAAGCTTTTGGTTCCAAAGGCTGGGATGCCTTGAAAAAGACCTGTGAATATATCCCACGGGAGATACCCCTAATCATAGATGCCAAAAGAGGCGATATCGGAAATACTGCAAGGATGTATGCCAAAGCATTTTTTGAAGAGTTGAAGGCGGATGCGGTGACGGTCAATCCTTATATGGGGAAGGATGCTATCTTACCATTTTTGCAATATGAAGACAAATGCGCCTTTGTCCTTTGCTTGACCTCCAATGAGGGTGCTTCCGATTTTCAACTTGTCCTGATAGATGGAAGACCATTATATGAGATTGTGGCTGAAAAAGTCTTAAGCTGGAATGAAAGAAACAATTGTGGTCTGGTGGTGGGGGCAACCTATCCGGAGCAGTTGAAAAGAATCAGAGAGATCGTTCCATCGTTGCCCATTTTGATTCCGGGCGTTGGAGCGCAGGCAGGGGATATAGAGGCGACTATAGAATTCGGCACAGACAGAAATGGAGAGCTGGCTATAATAAACTCTTCCCGTGCCATCCTTTACGCCTTCTCAGGAAAAGATTTTGCTCAAGCGGCAAGGGATGAAGCCATGCGATTGAGAGATTTGATTAATCTTTATCGCAAAAAGGGGAAATAAATTTTTGTAGTTGCTCGATTCATCGAGCTCACCTCAATTCCAATCCCCTGATCCGATACCCTCATTTTTTGCTTGATAAATCAGGCAATGATATTTTGAGGATTAGTTTTTTTAGTTTGCCCGATTCATCAAGCATGTAGGAGGGCCTTTGAGGTTCACCCTAATATGTGGGCGGAGCTGAAACTCCGCCCCTACATTTTTTGTAACTCTTTGTAGGTCGTACATATCTTGTTGAAGACAAGATTTTACGACATTTTTTCTGTCCGAAAGCCCCGCCAGAGGCGGGGCTGAAGTTAACACACAACCAGTCCTATGGATCCAAATTCGGATTTTTGGAACCTCTGACTTGGTAGTTCATTTCCCCTCTTTTCTAAAGAGGGGATAGGGGAGATTAAAATCCCCCTAAATTCCCCCTTTACTAAAGGGGGAATTTAAGATATACCCCATTCTACAGAAGTGGAAGTCTAACATGATACTTGATCATACTAAAGTCTTCGCCTAAAGGCGAGGGTTTTTCTCCCATGCGAAGCATTCATACGAATTCCCCGAATGGGACAATAAAATATAACGTCCCGAGAGAATGATAATATTCCCCTCGGGACAAAAAGACCTCTATGACTTTCTCCAGTGACTGCTACCGACGCCAGTGTCCTTTTTTCCATACCCAGCCGCGGGGTGTTTTTTTCCAGTGTCCTTTAACCCAAACTCCTCGAGGACTCTTTGCCCAGTGACCGGAAACCCAAACGTATTGTCCACCAGACCATTTCCAATGTCCTTCCACCCAAACTGCCTTTGGACCCGGACGAGGAGGCTTGATCTCCTCTTTAGCTGGCGGAGGTGATGCAGGCACATACACGGTGGCGGTGCAACCGAACAGAAAAGCTACTAAAATGATGATACTCAAAAGTGCCAAAAGGAATTTTTTCACGTCCCCCCTCCTTTTTTAGTTTTGAGCTTTACCTGTGCTCTTTTACCCTATTTTCGACTCTCAAGCTTTCTTCTTTAATCTATTAAATAATCTTTCCTTTTTCACATCCAAAAAAGAAATTGAGAAAAATCACTCCAGTAAGAGTTCCTCTAACTGTTCAACCAATTTGGCGAAAAGCTTTATAGTTTCGTTAACCGGCTCGGGTGAGGTCATGTCCACGCCTGCTTTTTTGAGAAGGTCTATGGGATAGTCGGATTCCCCTGCCTCCAAAAGTTCTATATATCGCCTCAAAGCTTCTGTATCACCGGCAAAGATTTTTCGGGAGATAGCTGTGGAGGCGGCAAGGCTGGTGGCATATTGATAGACATAGAAGTTTCTATAAAAATGCGAGATTCGCAGACAAGAGAGATCGTCCAGTGAATCCACCACCAGATCAGGTCCCTGGTATTTCTGGTATATTTCCCGATAGATCTTCCTCAAAGAAGAAGCAGAGAGAGCCTCTCCAGCTTCTGCCTTTTGGTGAGTCACCTTTTCGAATTCGGCGAACATCACCTGGGTGTAAAAGGTTCCCTGAATCATCTCAATGTAATAATTAAGCAGGTAAAGTTTTTGAGCTTTATCTTCGGTGGTTTTGAGCAGGTAGTCCATGAGAAGTGCTTCATTTAATGTGGAAGCCACCTCCGCCACGAATATGGAATGCCCGCCATAGATGTATGGTTGCTTTCGGTGGGAATGCCAACTGTGCATGTTATGTCCCATCTCATGCGCCACGGTAAAGACGTTGTTCAGCGTGTTGTTGTAATTTAGAAGCATATAAGGATGAGTGGAATATGCGCCCCAGGAATAAGCACCACTGCCTTTACCTTCAGTCTCATATACATCCACCCATCCGGAATTGAAACCATTCTTCAACTCGTTGACATACTTTTCGCCCATAGGCTTCAGTGCCTTGAGGATAAGGGTCAGCGCCGAGTCGTAAGGGATCTCCATTTTAGCTTCCGGCACCAGAGGAACCCACAGATCGTATTTGTGCAATTCGTCCAATTTCAAAACCTTTTTTCGCAGGCTGGTATATCGGTGGATCGGCTCTAAGTTGTGGTTCACCGTTTTGATCAGATTTTCAAAAACTTCCACTGGAATGTTGTTCTGATCAAGTGCAGCTTCCAGACAGGAGTTGTATTTTCGCGCTCTGGAGTAGAATATGTCTTTGTTTATGCTTCCGGCCAGGGTTACACCCAGGGTGTTCAGATAACCCAGGTAAGCTTGATTGTACGCATCCATAGCATCTCTTCTTACCCGGCGGTCGGTAGATTCCAAGAATTTAGAATACCGCTGTTTGGTGAGCTGAACCTCGTTTCCTTCCTCATCTCTGATGAAAGGATACTTTATATCAGCATCATCCATCATGGTGAATACAGTTCGGGGAATGCGGGCTATGTTTCCAGCCCGCGCCAGAAGCTCCTCCTCCGGGGCAGAAAGAGTGTGTGCTCTTTTTCTTACGATGTTATCGATATAATGTCCATATAGTGTTAGTCCCTTTTCTTGTTTTATCAAATCGTCTAATTTGCTTGACGGAATGCTTAAAATCTCCGGATCGATAAAGGAGACCGCCTGACTAACTTTATTAGCGAGGCTGGCGGAGCGGTCGGATAGCTCTTGATATTTGGAGATGCGGGTATCTTCATCCAGCTTCATATAGGCATACACATACATCCGATCCATGATGTTCCAGATGCTGTCCTGCATGACAAGGCAATCTAACAGGGTCTTTCCAGACTCGACCAGATGTCCTTTGAACCTTTCCATCTCAGGCAGAAGAGCCTCCACCCGGGAGAAATCGTATTCCCACAGAGAATCTGAAGGATAGATGTCCTCCAGCTTCCACTTGTATTTATCAGGTATCTCCGAACGTTTAGGGATTTTCTTGACCTGTCCTGTGGATCCTGCGGAGGATTGACCCAATGCAGAACCAAAAACAAAAATCACCAAAACCCATGTCCACAGGAAAACCTTACATGCCTTTTTCATCCTTTCCTCCTTAAATTGAGGTTAAGTTCCAAACCATGATCGTTATTATATGCTCACTTGACAAAAAGGTCAAGAGAAAACGTGCGGTTTTTATAGATAATAAGCAAAGTGCAACATAAAGAAGATTCCAGAACCTAACTTAAGTTAGGTTCTGGAATGTGTAACTTTATACTTGCTGGGATGATCAACAAATGATAAATTGTCAAACAAGAGCGAAATCAAAAAAAAGAACCAAAAAATTATGAGGGTAGAAAATGTTAGCTATGCTATTAAAAGAACCTGAGGCCATTGAGAAAAATCCTCTTCAACTGGTGGAGATCGATAAACCGAAGATTAGGCAGGATGAGATTTTAGTTAGAATTAAAGTGTGTGGAATCTGTCATACTGATCTGCATACGGTGGAAGGAGAGCTTGAGCTTCCCAAAAAGCCTTTGGTGCCCGGGCATCAGATGGTGGGAGTGGTGGAGGAGAAGGGAGAAAAGGTTACTCGTTTCAAGAAAGGTGATCGGGTGGGAATGGCCTGGCTTTATTCCACATGCGGAAGATGCAAGTATTGTCTGGAAGGAAAAGAGAATCTATGTGAAAACGCTCTCTTCACTGGCTATCATGTGAATGGAGGATATGCACAATATACGGTCATATCCCAAGATTTTGCCTATCCAATTCCAAAGGGATTCTCTGATCAACAGGCGGCACCTTTACTCTGCGCGGGAATCATCGGCTATCGGGCTTTGAGGTTAAGCCAGATAAAGCCAAAGGGAAGGTTGGGATTGTATGGATTTGGAGCCTCAGCCCACGTAGCCATTCAGGTGGCGAATCACTGGGGATGCGAGGTTTTTGTTTTCACCCGGAGCAAAGAGCACCAGAGGCTTGCGGAAAATCTGGGAGCTGTCTGGACCGGACAGGCAAAAGATAAAGCGCCAAAAAAGCTGGATTCCGCCATAATCTTTGCGCCGGCAGGAGAGCTGGTGCTGGATGCCTTAAGTGCTTTAGACAAGGGAGGAACCTTAGCTTTGGCAGGGATATATATGACGCCGATTCCACAGATGGACTATATTAAGTATCTTTACCATGAGCGAACCGTCAGGAGCGTGGCTAATAGCACCAGGAAAGATGGAGAAGAATTACTCCATCTCGCCGCCGAAATTCCCATCCGAACGAAAACCATCTCTTTTCCATTAAAAGAGGCCAATAAAGCTCTTCAATTGCTAAAACAGAGTAAAATAGATGGTGCCGGAGTTCTGGAGATTCCGGAAGCATAGCCTGAAGGATTAAGCTAGTTCAAGAGCAAGTAGGATTGCTTTACAAAAAGAAACAGTAAAGATGGTGAGGTGAGAAATGGAATCAATTCGTCGTGTGGCTTTCTGTCCACACTGCGGCAACCGGGCCCCTCAACGGCACATTCATACCCAGCACTATCAGAGCACGGCTTACTCAATGGATGGCAGTTTAGTAGAAGATGGCCTCCCTTCTGCCTACTTTGTTGTTGCGTGCGAGACTTGTGGTGAAATCCTCCTCTATGATGCTATCATCGACATTCCTGAAGACGAGGATTTTCATCTGGCTCGTCTCGTTTGGCCGAAACCCGGAGGTCTCCATTCGGCTGTTCCCAAGGCAGTTGCTGAATGCTACGCAGAAGCTGCAATAATTAGAAATAGAGCGCCAAACGCATTTGCGGTCCAGATCCGGCGGTCTTTGGAGGCGCTTTGCGACGACCGCGGGGCGAAGAAAGGATCGCTACAGCTCCGTCTTGAGGACCTTTCGTCAAAGGGAGATATCCCGCCTGTTCTCGCAAAAATGACTAAGGTGCTGAGGTTGCTCGGCAACATCGGGGCACACGCGGCGAACCAGAGCATTAAACAAGGGCACGTTCAAGCGATCAACGACTTTTTTCGTGCAATAATCGAATACGTGTATGTGGCTCCAAGCAAGCTCAAAGAATTTCAAGATAGACTCAAGCGTTTTGGACATAAACAAGACGGTGATAATGACGCCTAAAGCAGTTTGGTTAGCCATCTATCTCCGGGTTATCGCCCAAATCATAGACGGTTACATGCGATTGCACCTATACCATCGCAGAGTGACAACATAGGCCTAAAGAGGCTGTTAAAAATACGTACAACAAAAGTCGAGGGCAAAAAAACTGATCGACGAGTGACAAATGCAACTATCTATAGAGTAAGCTTGTAGTCAAATACATGCTATGATCAGAATATCATGTCACGGGAGGAAGAGAATGCGCCATCCAGATCTTTTAAGAAAAGATGATACCTTGCTGGTAATAGTTGACATTCAGACAAAGCTGTTGGATGTTATGTTCGAAAAAGATAGGCTGGTGTCAAACTTTAGGAAATTGATCCAAGCGTTTAAGCTTCTGGGAATTCCAAAGGTGATCACGGAACAGTATCCCAAAGGCATGGGAGCCACCGATTCGCAAATTTCGGAGGTTCTTGAGGACATTGAAGCCATAGAAAAAACCTCTTTTAGTTGCTGTGGAGTTGATGATTTCAATCAGAGGATTTCCAGTTTCGGGAAAAAGCAAATAGTAGTGATTGGAATTGAAGCTCACGTGTGCGTTTTGCAAACAGTTTACGATCTTCTGCACCAGGGGTATTTGGTCTATGTCCCCTATGATGCGGTGAGCTCAAGAAAAGAGGGGGACTACAAAAATGCTTTGGATAGAATGAGGCAGGCAAAAGCGGTGATTGGATCAGTGGAATCGGCTATCTTTGAACTCTTGGGAAAAGCTGGAACCCCGATTTTCAAGGAAATCTCAAGATTGGTAAAGTGATCGGATAAATTCTTTGCTTCTCTCTCTCTGCTCCGGGTGGGTGTTCCATGGCTGGCAGGCTTCACCCGCCGTTGGCTTCCGATTGGAGAAAAACACAAACAGTATACAGAGATTTGAAAGCCCAATAAATTGGGTCATTACAGATGCAAGAGTTTGTTAACTCTGGCGTTCCGGCGGGATATTGTCCTTCAAGATGAATCCTTCAGGATGAATCCCTTTGGAGCTTGAGATTATCCCGCCGGAACGTTTATCTTTGGCTTGAAAACATCGGGATTATCTCAGGATTCTTAGGAAAAAGTTTTGCAGGTCATGCATCCCGAAGGGTGCTTGACAAAAAGAAGTTGTCAACCCCGCCTATGGCGGGGTCGACCTACTTGGAAGCCTAATAAATTGGGCAACTACATACGCAATAGGTCTATGGCTCGAGAGGAGAACCCCCAATAAGGGATACTTTTATAGCTCTTTGTGGATGTTATTAACCACAAGGGATTCATCCTTAAAGATAGGGGCTGGGGATGATAACATCCCCAGCGAGCAGAGGAAGCAAAGGTCCCGATACAACCAAAGCCTAATGAGTTGGGCAACTCCAGACGCAAAGGGTCTATGGGTCAAGACAAAAAAACTCCAAATAACGGGGACTTTTTTTCACTTCAGCAGAACCATTCTTATGGTCTCGCTTCCTTTACTGGTCTGGAGTTTGCAAAAATAGATTCCGCTGGCGACTTTTTTCCCCTGTGAGTCTTTCCCATCCCAGACTATTTTCTTCTTTCCTTTGGTTTGAAGGCCATTGACCAGCTCTTTTACTTTCTCCCCTCTTAGATTGTAAATGATGAGCTTGACCTCTGCATCCACAGGCAAGAAGTAACTGATGTTGGTCAGAGGATTGAACGGGTTGGGGTAATTGGGAAAAAGTTGGAGACATATACGGATATTTTGCTGGGAGAACTCGTCTACGTGGGTGACTCCGATAAAATTTATCTCAAAGGTATCCGAGTACAAAGGGGAAAAACAATATTGAAACAAAGCTGGATCTCGAAACACACAATAATTTCCTAAAGGTAAGCCAACAAATTCATAATTGCCAGATGAATCGGTAAAGGTGCTATCCTCTTTATCGCCTGAAAGATAAACCACCGCGTTTTCCAGAGGAAAAGCAGTTTGATCAGTCACCTTTCCTCTGATGCTGTTTAAGGTGAGGTTCTTATAATAGTGGAGACCTCCTTTGGACTCTCCCACAAACAGATCCAGATCACCATCTGAGTCAAAGTCACAAAGAACCGGGGTACTTCGCTCTCCCACATCAATGGAATCGTAACAATCGGTGACGGGGACAAAAGAGAAAGCTTCCGGAGTGCCGTCGTTTCGATAAAAGCATATTTTCCCTTCTTCATTTCCCGCCAGCAGGTCAAAGTCACCATCTAAATCCAGATCGCCAAAAGTGGGAACACTATACCAGCCCACATCCATCGACTCGAAATTATCCGAGACCTGAGTCCAGGAGGGAATCTGAGGGGTGCCATCATTTCGATAGAAATAAATTTTTCCATAAATCTGCCCCACAAACATATCTAAGTCGGCATCATCATCGATGTCCACAAAAGTGGGGGAAACATATGTTCCCACATCGAGGAAATTGTATTCGCCGGGAATCAAATTCCACAAGGCAGAGTCGGCAGTTCCAATGTTTTCATAGAAATCAATTTTACCATCTTTTCTTCCTATAAACAAATCCAGGTCGCCATCATTGTCGATGTCGGCAAATGTAGGAGAGGAAAAATCCGCATCGATGGCAAAATAATTTTCAGTAACCTTACTCCATGACGGCATGGGGATTGTTTCCTCAGTCCGATAGAAGTTGATGTTTCCTTCAGACTCTCCCATAAAAAGATCCATATCACCGTCGTCATCTATGTCCACTAAAGCCGGATTGGAGTTATCTCCCAGATCCATGAAAAGATAACTTTCGGTGATGAGTGTCCAGGAGGGAAGATAAATCGTACCTTCATTTTTATAGAAGAAGATTTTCCCTTCATCCTGCCCGATGAAAAGATCCAGATCGGAATCGTCATCCATGTCAACAAAGACAGGAGAGCTGCGGTTTCCCACATCTATGGAATTGTAATTAGCCGTGACCTGATCCCACTGGGGGAGGGTTTCACTTCCAGTATTCCTGTAGAAATTGACATTACCGTATCCCTCTCCTATAAACAGATCAAAGTCTCCGTCCGCATCCAGATCCGCAAAAGCGGGAGTGCTTTTTGCTCCCACATCGATAGAATCGTAGTTTTCGGAGACAAGATCCCATGAAGGTGTTTCCTTCGTTCCCAGGTTGCAATAAAAGCTGAGTGTCCCCTCTTCTTTTCCCACGAACAGGTCTAAGTCTGAGTCAGCGTCAATGTCCACAAAAACGGGAGTGCTTTCTGAACCCACGTCAATGGAATCATAGAAATCGGTGATCTGAATCCAGATGGGGGAATTTGTGTTTCCATCGTTTTTAAAAAAGCAGATTCTTCCTTCCTTATTACCCACAAACAATTCGGTGGGTTTCGCAATCCGTTAACAGATGGGCTATTGCAAAGATGCACAAAGAGTTGTTGATTTTGCGATAGCCCATCTTAGCCTATGAAAACACACAAAAACCTAACCCCAATTGAAACAAAATTGAAACAGTGGGAACGCACCACACCCGATGCCGACCACGGGTATCCGTCCGATTAAGGAATCTCTTAGCGGAAAAAAACCAGATCAGAATTTTGACGCAGATATTAGTCAAGTAGGTCTTTCAGCATGCAACAGTGTCAATCTGTTTTACAATTGGAAATCGAACCAGACAACAGAACCGGGTGGATGACGACAGCCTTCGGGAATGAGGTAGACGTGACAGAGACGTGCAGAAACCTTTCTGAATCTAAAGGGAGGGGGGAACACCCACCCCCTACCCCCTTCTTGTATAATAGTAATAAGGCGGAACCCGATTTTTATGAAATTTCGGAGAGATAGCCTTGCTAACTAACTTCGTCCTCTCCGCTTTTTTTGTGCTCGCTGAAAAATCCCCACCCCTTTCTATGTTTAATCAGTTAAGGGGTTAATCGAACTTAAGCCCAGTTTCGTGAAGTCTTTGATGCTGACATGGACACAGTGTCAATTTCCTTTGCGGGGATAAACCGAGCAAGACAATGGGAGGGGCGCTCCTCACGCGTGTCTCACTCCTCGGGGTAATTGCCCCAAAGTCTCTGAAAGATATCTGGACACAGTGAAGGTGATACATACAGGTTCAGGGTTTTTGTAAATTTGTACCGCATGGTCATGGGTTCAAAACCACAGCGAGCATGAATTGGGTCTTATATACAAAAAAAGCTTGACCAGCTTTCATAAAGCGGTCATGCGCATCAGACCATCATCTCATTTTCGTTTTCTTCTCTTGTTGCTCTTGCCCGGTCACTTCCATCGATTCCCTCGAAGGAAGACTACGATCACGACAACACCAAGAAAGCCCAACTGCCACTCCGATAGGTTGACTATAACAGCTGACAATGCAATAAGCAAGCTCAGTGTTATCCAGTGAACATTTACGTGATTCAAATTTTCCTCCTCTATCCCTTAGACTGAGACTTTCCTTTTCCTATAAAGGCTCGCCCTTTCTGATTTACCACAGGATCAATGCTGAAAGTGATCTATCTGAAATGGGTTCTCGTCTTAGTTTGCAGACTTATGTCGGCTTCATAGCCGAGCAAGGAAAAATTTGAGCAGTTTTCATTTTTTGGTTGACAGAGCAGAAGGAATTTATTAAATTAAACATGTCAATCGAGCAACAGAGATCGGGCTTTTCCATACGAGCGTTTAAAGAGCCATTCTTAGGTGGAGGAAAACTTGAGTTTAGGGGAAGGTCTCAGACAAACCGACCAGCTTACAAATTTCTGCGTTGTTTCCTGCCCTTCTGTTGGGATTCTACGAGGGGGGAATTGCAGTGCTATTTCACAGAGCGCCTCTTTCTGTGGACAAATCCCTGTTGTTGTAGTCTACTGAGATCTTCCCCTTTGAAAAAATGATGTTTGATGGAGCGGTGAAAAAAGCTACAGGAAAGGAGGAAGCAATGCTCAGAAAACCAACACGCTATCAAGAAAGGATTAAAGTCCTGCGTGAGCAGGCAAGAGATGGGAATATGAGAGCCATGGAGGAATTGCACAAGAGATACCACATCAACGAGATGATGATTAACAGCCAATTGGTGAACTTAAAGGAGAAGTTTGCGGGATCTCTGAGTGGGCGGTAATGAACATAAAGAAGCTAAGGTCTCAGGATTCGTGGTGAACCACGAGCCGGTTCTGGATTCAGGCAAAGGAATGCTTTGAGGGATTGGGCGGGGAAAAAACCTAAGGAAAGGAGATTAGAATGCAAGGTAGCAAGCTTTATGTCGGGAATCTTGATCAGTCTGTAACTAATCAGGATCTACAGGATTTGTTTTCCGAGTATGGTGAAGTTAAGGAAGTCAACATAATGGAAGGTAAGGGTTTTGGATTTGTTGAAATGTCTAACCCATCGGAAGCTGAAACAGCAAAGGAAGCATTGGACGGTTCTGATTGCAAAGGACTTACCTTAAAAGTTGACGAAGCTCGCCCACCCAGGAGGAGGGAGGGAGGAGGTGGCCCACCTGGAAGGAGGGAGGGAGGAGGTCGCCCACCTGGAAGGAGGGAGGGAGGAGGTCGACCACCTGGAAGGAGGGAGGGAGGAGGTCGCCCACCTGGAAGGAGGGAGGGAGGAGGTCGCCCACCTGGAAGGAGGGAGGGAGGAGGTCGCCCACCTGGAAGGAGGGAGGGAGGAGACTCTCGAAGATATTAGAATAATTGATAGCCTTAAGAGAATATAATTCGGCAAAGAAGTGCTACTGTTGGGTTAACCTTTGGTCTTATCCTGCTTGTAATTATTGGGAGCATCTATGTTTTGACCACGGTTCTTTGGCAGAGAGAGTGCTTTAAGGGATCGGGCTTGAAAAAGTTTGAATAAGGGGAATCGCCCTTTGATGCTTTTTTACATCCGACGCCAATCGATGTTAGAAGCTTCATATCATCCACCTGGGCGGTTCCCTCGTGAGAATTTTTAAAAGCTTAAATATCGGATTTGAAAGGCGGTCTGGGCGTGGTTCACCGTGAATGGTTCACCATGAATGGTTCACCGTGAATGGTTCACCATGAATGGAAGAAGTTTGAGTAAAGGGGAAAATGTCCTTTTCAGCTTGACACACACACGGTGTCAGTTTATTTCGGAATGTCCCAGATAACGGTAGTGTTTAATTATTGAGCCATTCTTCATTGTTATTTTTGCCATTAATGCTTATCTTTGGCATTATGGCAAAGATAAAAATCTCCTCTGTTCATACTCTAAAAATTGCAAGTCCCGTTTGGGTTGATATTGAACATGTCACCGAGCGAGAATTAACCGATATTCGTTCACAATTAATTAGGCAAATAGAAACATCCGAACAGATTGCCGATGCGGTTGCAAGTGCGTTTGTATATGCAATCGAATTATGTCCAATGGCAAATCCCAGCGATATATGGCAACAAGTCATTTATCGGGGGCTTCTCGCAAAAGGTTTCACAGATCAGCAATGGAAACGAATCTCTGGATTCGCTTTGGAACGTGCCTTTACAACGATATATGCTCCGCGTCTCACCCCATATAACTTAAGAATGCGAGGTCTTTCTGGCAGAGAAGCCCATGATCTCTTTGTTGGACTCGACTTGACTGGACAAATTAAAAGGGACAAACTTGATAGAATTGTTGAGGTTTGTCGCGGAGATAATTGTCGTCTGGTGTCTGGTCTGCATATCAAAGCATCACTTGCCGAACGCATTCAGGATGATGTCCCCGCCAGTCTTGCACTTATGCGCAAAGGAATTCTCTCCGTAATGCTGACGATGGACTCAAAATCGTTCCCACCACCGCATGGAAACGGAATTAATTATGGTGAGTTAGGAGGACGAAATTGGAGCGACGATAAATCGCGCATCAAACGACAGTATGTTGAGAACGATGGACAATTCGATGCTTTAATATCTTACAATCTCCGGACGCCTCCGAGCAAGGAGAATACCCCGTCTGGCAAGAAAATTTACACTATCTCACTTACGGAAGAGCAGCCAGATGTTTTAGTGAGAATGCTCAAAGAGAAAGCCGACACAATCAGTTGAGAGTATACGCTTATTTGCACTTTTGGTGTGCTTTGCGTCAATCTCAAAGCCAATAAATGAGCATCCAAGACGCACTGCTGCCACACCGGTTGTTCCCGATCCAGCAAACGGATCAAGGATTACAGTATTCATTTCTAACGGAACACCAGATGCAAGGATACAACGACGTGGTAGCTCCTCTGGGAAACGCGCATAATGAGCGTGTGATTCTTTTCGTCCTTCGTTTGGAAACTCCCAAACACTCTTAACTGGAGGAGAGATTGCAAACCTATGGTCTTCATGTTTAGCAAACAAATATATCCCCTCATGAACCCTGTGCGGTCTTCGGCATCGACCTTCTGGTAATGGATTGAGTTTTCGCCATATAATTTCCCCACGAAAGAAAAAGCCAGACTCAGACAAACGAATTACAAGGCGATATGGTATAGCGAGTAGATTGCCATACTTTAGCCAACCAGAGTTATTTTCGATAAATGCTTTCCGCTGTGCACGATTCTTTTTATAGGCGGAGTTTGTGGGGGATAAACCATTTCCATTAGCACCAAGTCGCGAATACTCATGATCTGACTCGCGCCAATTAATAGGCGTATTATATGCATCGCCAATGTTTACCCACAAAACACCGGAAGGTTTAAGAATACGAAGAATTTCTTTGAATATTCCTACGAGCGCTTCGATGTACTCACGAGGGTCTTCCTCAACACCAATTGCCGCTGTCTCGCGCTGTCCCCAGTATGGAGGACTTGTTACAACAACATCAACAGATTCTTTAGGTAATTGTAAAAGTAAATCACGACAATCCCCAAGATAAACTTTATGTGTTCCAATTAATTCCATTTCATTCCTCCAATGCTAATGGAATTGTCTCACCTAACTTTGGTAATGCTCTTTCTACGTTACGATGAAAAATATTCCAATTAGGAGCCGCTCTCATGAAGGCAGTGAGTATAGCCAAGTGTTTTTGAAGTGCGGGATGCCCAATATCTTCTGTTAACCATTGTTGATGCTTTGATTTTCTTCGCCCCTGTTCGTCGGGAGGATTAAGGTGCTTCAATTCTGCAAGAAGTCCTGGAGCAAGGCGCTCATAAACAAGTTCATTTGTATATTTACCTACCACACTTGGACGATTGACCTGCATTCCTTTCCATTGCCAGCCCCTTAATTTAAACATTAATTCATAAAATTCATCTGGAAAGCGCTTTGCCCATTTCGCATATTCTTTCAAAAGATACCTGTCGAGTATCTTTTGAAGGGCTATTTTATCCCTAATTTCTTGATAACCAGTAGCTTCATCGACAAGCGCTATGATGCCGATATTGGCAAAACCCTTCATTAAAACATAGGCATTTCGGGCAATTTTCTCTTGTGTTTCTGAGAGGGCGCTTGCCTCTTTTGCCTTTATCCATACATCACAAACATCGGGAAGAATTGTAGCCTCTCTTCCTTGAGCTCTTTTCTTATTTAATGCGATATAATCTAATGGTGTAGCAAGTTTTACCTTTAATTCATCGCTCACAAATTTCTCAAGATATTGAGCCGAAATATATTCTGGTAATACGACACCAGCGCCTATCTTTTTCTTCTTTTCCCAGTAAGCGCCAGCGCCTTTTACACCAAGCGCCGTAGCAACACTTCTCTCCACTAAAACACGTGTACCATCTTCCAATACAGCGCATTTGATATTAAAACCACTAATATGCAATACTCCTTGATGGGTGGCTCTTAGAATTTTATCTACCATTTTATACCCCCAGAGCTTTTTGTAAGGTTAATCCAAATAGATCATCAGTCTTACGGTAATTATGGCGGTAGCAAAACTTGTTGACATACTTTCCAAGATGTTGAGCGCTCACCTGATGATACTGTCCAACAATCCCTCTCTTTAATAGTGCCCAAAATCCTTCAATAGTATTCGTATGAACTTCTCCATTTACATATTGATAGCGGTGATCTACTGTTTTATGTTCTACGAATCCAGCCATTTTGCAATAACCACTAAATTCATCTGTGAATACTTTCGCTTTTTCTATGTCAACGTGCTCTCTGATTATCCTCGAAAGAGATTTATGATTTAATCCTTTTACAACTTTAGCATGAACATTCCCACCACGTTGAGCCAATCCAACAACGGGAATTTTCTTTGTTCCACGTCCTCTTTTATTTGCTGTACCGTTACTGTTTGGATTATTTATCGTACCTTTGCGTGGTTTTCCGCCAACGTATGTTTCGTCAACCTCAATAATGCCCTGTAATAATTCGCCATACTCATTCATCGCTCTCCGAATGCGCATTGCCATATACCATGCTGTATCTTTATTAACTTCAATATCTCTTGAAAGTTGGCGAGCGCTTATTCCTTTCTTTGCATTAATTACAAGAGAAATAGCGACAAACCACTTTTGAAAGTCTACTTTCGTTTTATGGAAAATTGTCCCAACCGTCACACTGAATGACGTATTACAGTTATTGCAATGATGTCTATGTTCTTTTTTCATTGAGGTAATTCTTGTAGATTTGCAATATGGACATACTGGCTTATTATTCCATCGCACCTTTTCAAGATGATCTATACAGTCATTTTGTGTTGGGAAAAGTTCGTAAACTTTAATTATATTCATAAAAGCTCCTCATTTAGAATTTAACTACCTTAAGCTAATACAAATATAATATATCCAAATTACTTGTCAAGAGAAAAATTAAAAATCTTTTCTACCGTTAAATGGGACATTCCGATTTATTTTACACCTGTAAAGGAAACCAGAGAAGGGGAAGGGGGAAGAGTCAGGAGTCCCGTCGGGAATCAGGCAGAGGAATTTTCTAAATGATGAGGCACAGAAAAGGCAGATAGGATGTTACCCATGATGAACCAATACTGGGTCGTAAACGGAATAATGTAGTCGTCAATCTCTACGCCAAACAACAGATTTGTGGAAGGGAGATTAGGTTATGATAATTAGGAGGTGCAACTATTGCCGGGGGACTGGCAAAATCATGGATCCAGGCTCTAGCGCTGGAACTGAGCCATGTCCTATTTGTGGCGGCTTAGGGGAGTTCAATCTTAAGATCCCCAAGGACATTGCAATGCAGTGTAGATATTGCGATGGAAAGGGCTCCATCTTTGACCCCCAATCGAGGTCTGGTATTAAGCCGTGCCCAGTTTGCAAAGGCTTCGGCGAGGTTGAGAAACCCTCACCGCACCTCAAATACCAGATTGCTGTTTCATATGCAAGTGAAGACCGAGAGGTGGCAGAGGAGTATGCCAACTCGCTTGTTCAGAAGAATGTAAAGGTGTTCTATGATAAGCATGAACAAGCCAATCTTTGGGGCAAAGATTTGCTTGAGAAATTAGACGAGGTGTACAGAAAACAAGCAGAATACTGTGTGATTTTTATTTCCAAACATTATGCGAAAAAGTTGTGGACAAATCATGAGAGGAAATCGGCACAGGAAAAAGCTTTCAAAGAAAACAGAGAATATATATTGCCAGTGAAGTTGGATGATACGGAGTTACCGGGCATTCGTGAAACTGTTGGTTATATTGACTTGAGAGATATGGACGTGCGCTCCCTTGTCGAGATGACTTTAAAAAAACTTGGAACTATATAACAAAACGCCAACGCCCAACACGGGCTTTTCTGCTCACATCGAACGTCCTTGGGGCTCAGGGAAAGGAATCCTTTGACGGATACGCTTTGAAAGAAGTCTGAATAGGGGGAATCGCCCTTTGATGCTTTTTTACATCCGACGCCAATCGATGTTAAAAGCTTCATATCATCCACCTGGGCGATTTCCCCACAAGAATTTTAAATAATTCAAATACGGGAATTGAGAATTAGTCTGGGCGTGGTTCACTGTGAATAGTTCACCATGAATGGTTCACCGGGAATGGTTCACCATGAATGGAAAAAGTTTGAGTAAAGGAGGTGAAAAATGAAGAAGTTCTTTATAATTTTCTTCATTAGCACTTTAACTGTCTTGTCCGTGAACGCAACCAAACCTGACTATCCGTATAACTATTCCTCATGGAAAGCACAATCTGAATCCTTTCAATTAGGTTATCTCAGAGGTCTTTTTAGGGGTTATGGAGATTGTTATATCTGCTTTCACGGACTCTTGGAATCCTATCCAAATGACAGTTCGTTGTCTGATCTACAAGAGATTATCTGGCAATATGGGACATTTTTAGATTTAGCGATCGACGTAACCAGTGGCATGACATTGGGACAAATGGTTGACGGAATAGATGAATTCTATAAAGATTATAGAAATAGATTAATATCCGTTGAAAATATTCTACGTATGGTCAAAATGCAAATCGATGGCAAATCGCAAGCAGAAATTGATAGTCTTGCCCGAAGCCTAAGGTCTAAAGTCGAAAAAGAATAACCATGCTCCCCCGTTACCTTGACGATAGATTAAGCTTGGAGTTATCCTGCTTTTGATTTTAGGGGCAATCTATTTCCTGACAAGATATTCTGAGAGATACGAATTTGTGAAAACGGGGGTGTAAAAAATTCTAACAATCACTTGACAAATTATGTTACATTCCGTATATTAGTATTGAGGGCCCACTAAGGAGGTCTATATGAGTGAAATGTATAAGAAGCTTGGCCAAAGGATAAAAGAGTTGAGAGAGCGAGACGGAATTACTCAGGCTGAACTGGCTCAGAAGTTGGGGGTGTCCCGTCCGACAGTATCCCAAATAGAGGCAGGAGAAACAAGAGTCTCCACTGACGACCTATTGAAGCTATCTGGGCTGTTTAATCTCGGTGTCGAGAGTTTGCTTGGCTTGGAAAAGGAGCCAGAGGTCATCTTACCCAAAGGTATAACCACGAGAAGGAGAAAAATCAAGCCTCAGATTAGAATCAGCGTGCCCCAGAAGAACTTGGAGAAATTCAGAGAGGTTTTGCTTTACATCCTCAATAAGGTTGGCTCAAAGCCCAATGTTGGAGAGACTGTAATCTATAAGCTTCTTTACTTCATTGATTTCGACTACTACGAACTGTATGAGGAGCAATTGATTGGTGCCACTTATCAAAAGAATAAACATGGTCCTACGCCCGTCGAGTTCAAAAAGATAGTTGACAAGATGATCGATGATGAAGACATCGTAAAGGTTAAAAGCAATTACTTCAATTTTCCTCAAAGAAAATACCTGCCTCTAAGAGCACCCAATCTCTCTAAACTAACTTCTGCAGAGAGGGAAATAGTTGACAGAGTATTGAGGCGACTCTCTGATATGAATGCTGCCCAAATGAGTGACTATTCCCACAATGATGTTCCCTGGCTAACAACAGAAGATGGTGGAATTATCGATTACGAGTCTGTATTTTATAGAACCCCTCCCTACTCAGTGAGACAATATAGTGAAGATATTCCATAGAATTTCTCGTCTCCCTGAATTTGATAGGGATATGAAAAGGCTTCTTAAGAAATACGGAACGCTTGAAGGTGACTTAGAAACATGTGTTGCCAAACAACTGAATCTATATCATAAATTAAGGCTTGATAATCGGGGAGTGGTTCCAATTTCCGATCTGCCAATTTCGAATCCCCCAATTTACAAAGTGCTAAAATTCGCGTGTCGTTCTCTTAAGGGCAAAGGGGCTCAGTCTGGTATCAGAGTGATTTATGCTTATTTTGAAGAAGAGGATAAGATTGAGTTAATCGAAATCTACTATAAGGGTGATAAGGAGAATGAGGACAGGGATAGAATATTGAGACATTACAAAACATGAGTTATAATGATCTTCCCATGGTCAACATTTTGGGATAGTCTTGCAAAGGGAGGCGAGATTAGATGAGAAAAGATAAGAAGAATGGCGGGGCGCCAAAGATGGAATTCTTGGATCTACTGTTTGAATTTCTGGGGTGGGAACAGCTAAAGGACGATTACAAGCTGATTGTGGAAGCCATGGGCGGGTATCCGTCCGAGTAAGGAATCTCTTAGCGAAAAAAAGTTGGATCGAGATTCTGAGGCAGATATTACTTGAGTAGGTTTTTCTGCACGCACACAGCGTCAAAATATTTTTAGGTTGACATTCACACGTTGTCAATTTATTTTACACCTGTAAGCTGAACCAGACAACGGGAAGGGGGTGGAGTGTGAACGCTTGGGGATTGGGATGAAGGAATCTTTTTTGGGATGGATGTGGAAAAAATTCAAGGAGAGGAGGGAAAGATGAAACGATTGCTACACTTGGCTATTGGTTTTGCCCTCATAGTCTCTTCGGCTTTCGCAGAGGAGGGATTCAAGGGAAGACCCATCACAAACAATGTCTGGATGGCTACGGGATATACACTTAACAAAGGAGAGTTCATCGTGGGGCTTGGACCCATTGAATTCGGTATCACGGACAATGTGCAGGTCGGCACGAATATTCTTCTATACTTATTTCAATACTACAACGCAAATGCCAAAATCAGTTGGCTCAAATCGCCAACCAGGGCTTTTGCCTCAGGAATCAGTGTAGGTCATTTTGACTTAGACGTCCTAGGTGTCGAGACATCGTTCACCTCTCTATCTCCTTATCTTGCTTTCACTCGAAGTGTGGGAGCAAATACGAATCTGCATCTCCAGGCGCAATACAGCTATTTCTCTGCTGAATCAGACATCGAGGATGCCAAAGCGAAATCAACTTCTACCGGCAGTTCTGTTTATGCCGGCTTGGAATACAGTCTGTCTCATAAAACTAAGTTTCTTGGCGAGGGAAGTTATGACATGACCTTCGAGGGATTCCGAGTGGGTGGGGGTGTGCTATTTGGATGGGAAAAATTCCGATTGAAATTGGGCGTCAGTTATTATCATCCGGAAGGTGTAGACGGAGGCTTTACCCTGCCTATCATCGGGCTGTGGTGGAGATTCATGGGATAGAATCAAAAACTAAAAGGAGCACTTTCTGTAAAATCCAAGGATGGTCTGATTCTGGGCACGGGGGTCTGGGCGTGGTTCACCGTGAATGGTTCACCATGAATGGAAAAAGTTTGAGTAATGAAAAAAACAAAATATACTTGTCCAACCTGTCATCGCCAGATTCAATTTAAACAAAAAATGTGTCCTGCCTGTGAAACTCGCATTGATTGGTCTGGCTCATTTTGTCCAAACTGTAATTATAGACTTGAAGAGGGTACAGATTGTCCTTTTTGTGGTTGGGCAGATTATAAAGAATCTTCAGAAACAGCCTTGTCGGCAACTGAAAACTTACCAGAAAAGACTTATTATGATGAGATGTATAATGAGCCCAGTCTTTGGGGCTGGTATTTTTGCAAACATCCCCGTGTGCTTATCTTAGTGCCGATTTTTCTATATTTTACTTTACGTGGCATAGCTTTAGGCGTTTTTACTATAACAGATATAATTTATTTTTTTCAACAACACACTTGGGGTGCTGTCGCTGTTTATCTTGTTTTCGGCACAATTATGATTCCACTTTTATTTCTTCCTGCAATTCTATCTTTTTATTCAATAAAATGGCTTTATTCTACTTTCATTGAATTAAAAAATGCGTGGGCTAAATTAGGTTTAACAATATTTTTGATTCTTATTCTTCCAGAAATAGAAAGCCTTATAAGATATCTGTATCTTTTAATCTTAGGAATTTCAGAGAAATATCAATATGGTTTTCTTCCTTTTGGCTGGTAAAATATATGTTCCCTAAATATCTTTCAGACCGCCTCACCTTCGGCTTCATCCTGTTTGTGATCGGGGGGCTGATCTATTTCCTGACAAGATATTCTGAGAGATACAAATTTGTGAAAACGGGGGTGTAAAAAATTCTAACAATCACTTGACAAATTATTTTACATTCCGTATATTAGTATTGAGGGCCAATTAAGGAGGTCTATATGAGTGAAATGTATAAGAAGCTTGGCCAAAGGATAAAAAAGTTGAGAGAGCGAGACGGAATTACTCAGGCTGAACTGGCTCAGAAGTTGGGGGTGTCCCGTCCGACAGTATCCCAAATAGAGGCAGGAGAAACAAGAGTCTCCACTGACGACCTATTGAAGCTATCTGGGCTGTTTAATCTCGGTGTCGAGAGTTTGCTTGGCTTGGAAAAGGAGCCAGAGGTCATCTTACCCAAAGGTATAACCACGAGAAGGAGAAAAATCAAGCCTCAGATTAGAATCAGCGTGCCCCAGAAGAACTTGGAGAAATTCAGAGAGGTTTTGCTTTACATCCTCAATAAGGTTGGCTCAAAGCCCAATGTTGGAGAGACTGTAATCTATAAGCTTCTTTACTTCATTGATTTCGACTACTACGAACTGTATGAGGAGCAATTGATTGGTGCCACTTATCAAAAGAATAAACATGGTCCTACGCCCGTCGAGTTCAAAAAGATAGTTGACAAGATGATCGATGATGAAGACATCGTAAAGGTTAAAAGCAATTACTTCAATTTTCCTCAAAGAAAATACCTGCCTCTAAGAGCACCCAATCTCTCTAAACTAACTTCTGCAGAGAGGGAAATAGTTGACAGAGTATTGAGGCGACTCTCTGATATGAATGCTGCCCAAATGAGTGACTATTCCCACAATGATGTTCCCTGGCTAACAACAGAAGATGGTGGAATTATCGATTACGAGTCTGTATTTTATAGAACCCCTCCCTACTCAGTGAGACAATATAGTGAAGATATTCCATAGAATTTCTCGTCTCCCTGAATTTGATAGGGATATGAAAAGGCTTCTTAAGAAATACGGAACGCTTGAAGGTGACTTAGAAACATGTGTTGCCAAACAACTGAATCTATATCATAAATTAAGGCTTGATAATCGGGGAGTGGTTCCAATTTCCGATCTGCCAATTTCGAATCCCCCAATTTACAAAGTGCTAAAATTCGCGTGTCGTTCTCTTAAGGGCAAAGGGGCTCAGTCTGGTATCAGAGTGATTTATGCTTATTTTGAAGAAGAGGATAAGATTGAGTTAATCGAAATCTACTATAAGGGTGATAAGGAGAATGAGGACAGGGATAGAATATTGAGACATTACAAAACATGAGTTATAATGATCTTCCCATGGTCAACATTTTGGGATAGTCTTGCAAAGGGAGGCGAGATTAGATGAGAAAAGATAAGAAGAATGGCGGGGCGCCAAAGATGGAATTCTTGGATCTACTGTTTGAATTTCTGGGGTGGGAACAGCTAAAGGACGATTACAAGCTGATTGTGGAAGCCATGGGCGGGTATCCGTCCGAGTAAGGAATCTCTTAGCGAAAAAAAGTTGGATCGAGATTCTGAGGCAGATATTACTTGAGTAGGTTTTTCTGCACGCACACAGCGTCAAAATATTTTTAGGTTGACATTCACACGTTGTCAATTTATTTTACACCTGTAAGCTGAACCAGACAACGGGAAGGGGGTGGAGTGTGAACGCTTGGGGATTGGGATGAAGGAATCTTTTTTGGGATGGATGTGGAAAAAATTCAAGGAGAGGAGGGAAAGATGAAACGATTGCTACACTTGGCTATTGGTTTTGCCCTCATAGTCTCTTCGGCTTTCGCAGAGGAGGGATTCAAGGGAAGACCCATCACAAACAATGTCTGGATGGCTACGGGATATACACTTAACAAAGGAGAGTTCATCGTGGGGCTTGGACCCATTGAATTCGGTATCACGGACAATGTGCAGGTCGGCACGAATATTCTTCTATACTTATTTCAATACTACAACGCAAATGCCAAAATCAGTTGGCTCAAATCGCCAACCAGGGCTTTTGCCTCAGGAATCAGTGTAGGTCATTTTGACTTAGACGTCCTAGGTGTCGAGACATCGTTCACCTCTCTATCTCCTTATCTTGCTTTCACTCGAAGTGTGGGAGCAAATACGAATCTGCATCTCCAGGCGCAATACAGCTATTTCTCTGCTGAATCAGACATCGAGGATGCCAAAGCGAAATCAACTTCTACCGGCAGTTCTGTTTATGCCGGCTTGGAATACAGTCTGTCTCATAAAACTAAGTTTCTTGGCGAGGGAAGTTATGACATGACCTTCGAGGGATTCCGAGTGGGTGGGGGTGTGCTATTTGGATGGGAAAAATTCCGATTGAAATTGGGCGTCAGTTATTATCATCCGGAAGGTGTAGACGGAGGCTTTACCCTGCCTATCATCGGGCTGTGGTGGAGATTCATGGGATAGAATCAAAAACTAAAAGGAGCACTTTCTGTAAAATCCAAGGATGGTTTGATTCTGGGCACGGGGGTCTGGGCGTGGTTCACCGTGAATGGTTCACCATGAATGGAAAAAGTTTGAGTGAAAGGAGGGAACAATGGCTCAAAAGATTGTAATTGTCCTATGTGGTATCCTTATTCTGTTTTTGAGTATTTTCTATGTGCCACATCATTCTGGAATCAAATATAAAAACAGAACTATCAAACAAGACTATTATTGGGCACCTATTTGGGGGGCTTGGTCACGTTCTCCGTTGGAAGAAGATCGTTTTGTAAACATTGATTTTCAGCGTTGGGCATTAGAAATGTTAGGGATACTGATCGTAAGTGGTGTTGCTTTTGGTCTGTTGCAAAAAACTAAAAGAAAATAGCAACCAGAACCATGTTCCCAAAATATCTGAGTGACCGCCTCACCTTCGGCTTCATCCTGTTTGTGATCTTGGCAATCCGGCATTTTGGCTTCAGAGTATTCTAAGGGAGGTGAAGCAGAAGAAAAACAAAGCTGAAAGAATTTAGATGAGGAAAAGATGAGATGAATATGAAGAAAAAAGAAAAAGAGGCTTCACGGTCGACTTCATTCTTTCCTTCCAAAAAAGACGATTTCAATGAAGATATTTACGAAGCTGAGATCGAGAGGATGAAAGAACTCAAATTGCTCCCTGAATCCCAGGACGACTTTGGTCAAAGGTTTATCCGATACTATCCCGGCGAGAAATGGATCAATACAGCAAGTGTGATTGCAAGACGAATTGTCCGAGAACAACCAGACATAAAGCTTGAAGAGCTCTTAAGCCAAAAAGACAAGGAGATCATTTCTAAAGTAGCAGAGGGAAAGGGAGAAAATACTATTTTCACAAATGAAGCAGTTATCCATGAGTTTGAAGAAGAGGCAAAAAAGCATGGGTTGTCTCTCGATGGACGCTGGTATTTTCGGTGGATTACAAGCGAAGAAAAATTGAGGCGGACATGGTTGCCGTGTGGCTTCGCCGCAGAGCTGTTTTTTATGGCTGTTTTATACAAGGACCAAAAGGATCCGTGGATCAATTATCCGAGGCACTTTTTGGAACTATTGAATACCCCATTAAAAGACCTAAACGATCGGGGGAATGGTGTGATGGGAATTAAGCTGTATATCCCTGCCCCAAATACCCATGAGGATATTATTTGGAGATACATTGACACAATGGGGTTGGATGCTCCAACTCGTGATCTATTGAAGGATTCGGAGAAGGTGGGACATCTGAAGAATTTGAACCTTCTCCCTTCCGATCCTAAAATCTGGCTTAGCTGGGTAGAGGGATTACAGTGGATTAATAACAGGTATAAGGAAGAGAAAAACACGCTTATAAACAAAGGAGTGCATAAGGAAGTATTTGAGAAGTTAGAAAATATCTGTTTCCAAAAGGGAATTGAGGATGCACTAAAGAAAAGCGAAAGATTGCAACAACCGTTCTTTTTCTTTGCTTTCCTGCTAAAGGGAGATTATCCTGGACTATACGAGTGGTATTTGAAGGAAGTAAAGAGCTTTATCTCTGAAAAGCTGGTGAGTAAAAATATCCGGCAGCTGGCAACAGAAACAGACGATTTACAAGGGAAATTAGAGAAGCTAAAGTTTTCGGCAGATATGCTTTCTGAATATGGCGGCAAAGCTGAGCAGTTATCTGAGGAGCAGGCTACATCTATTGCGATAGATTCTGGCTTATCGGTTAAACGTCTAAAAGGAAGCAAGGGCAATCGAGCCCATTCCGGCTACGAGGGTTTAATTAATGAGCCGGATGTTCCAAAAAAGAAACGAGATGAGCTTAAGCAGGTTAAAGAAGAATATGAACGGAAGAAAAAGGAGTTAATTGAAGAAGCTGTCAGAAACGAAGTGGAAATTAAGAGGTTCAAGAATTGGCTGGAGACTGATTTTCTTTTGGGGTGTGTGTTTTTCTACTATGTGTTCGATGGGTTCAAAAAATTGAAGTTGAAGCGACCTCCACACAGACCCCCTGAAGAAATTCTTGGTCGGATGATTGTTGATTTGGTTGATGAGTTAACACCCTCTTTTAAAGAAAATCCAAGTGACAAAGAAAACAAGGCACAAGTGCATAGAACGGTGTCAGGGTTGTTAGCTGGTCTGATTGGGCAAGAATTAGGAAACAAAAAGATTAAAGATTTTTATTATAGGTATAGCCGCAAGTCTATTTAGAGACATTAGGATAAATTCCCATCTTTGAGATAGAGAAAGAAGCCGTTTCGCCATGAGCGGGGCGGCTTTTTCTTTTCATCGCTTTTAAGTAATGAAATTTTTTCATTTTCACAGAGACTTAAAAGCGACCTCCAACAACCTATTAATGGATGCACTATTTTTCAGGGGAGCGATCAAAGAGATTAGCGATCGCTTAAGCCCGTTTCGGCTCCCCTGAGCGGGCTTTTTAGTTAGTGAAGGATGAGGTTGGAATCAGAAATGAAGGAAAAACAGATGAGCCAATACGAAACTACGGATTTGTTTCTCGCTTCCTTTTTAGTGGCTTCAAAACATTCGGCTTTGCGTGGGATCAAGGATAATGGCTTTGGCCGAAAAACCTTTGTCTTGGAGCCTCCACCATCACAAGATACCATTTTGAGATTCTATAACGGCGAAGAAAGGGTGAGTGCGATCAAGCTTTTTGAGGTCTTCGGATCACTGAAAGCGGCGACCTATACGTTGAACTCCAGCTTAAAAAGATAATGGTGTATGGTTCAAATTCGAGGAAGGTTCTGAATGATTGAAGGAAAAAACACGGGAATTGATCGTGACTGGTTCAAGAGGAATCGGATCAAAGGGATTCTAAGAAGGCTGGAGGCCGAAAACGAGAGACTGATGGCCGAGATTGAGAAGCTCCTGAGAGACTACTTAGTTGCTATGCTGGATTTAACCCACAAACGACTGATACGTGGACAGATCAGTTTATCCAGGTATTACAGGGACACTCAGAAGTTGGCTTGTTGCGGTGAAAGAATGAATCATTTGGCAGAAGAGGATTTATGAAAAAATATGAGGAGAAGAAACGATGCAAGATGGAATAGTGGCTCAGAGAGCCAGAGAGGATTTTGGCTTAGATGAAAATCTAAACGAGGTAAGCGTTGTTGATGAATACCTGAAGGTGCGAACTACGGTGTCCAAAAACTTTGGACAAAGGGTCTGGTTCATAACAGACGCTTGCCTTTCAGTAGTTGTGACCTTGTTGCTTGAGGACATAACAAATCCTACGGGGTTAAATTTGATAGATTCACCTTCGACCGATAAAACCACCATACTTTCGTGGTTTTATGACATCGAGGGGATTACATACAAGACCGATAACTTCACTCCTGCATCCTTCGTAAGCCATTCCTCGAACGTCAAAGAAAAGGATTTGCCAAAAGTTGATTTGCTTCCGAGGATTCGATATAAATGTATCATAATTCCTGAACTTGCTCCCATTTTTCAAAAACGGAGAGAGGATTTGATTGTGATCTTCTCAATTTTGACCAGAGCTTTCGATGGGCATGGTTTGGAAACCGATAGCGGAGTCAGGGGAAGAAGGGGATACAAAGGGGATTATCTTTTTGCCTGGCTGGGAGCATCAACCCCGCTTGACTTCAGGGTTTGGAACACGATGGGGAAGTTGGGTTCCAGACTTCTTTTTCTTACCGTTTCAGGGGATAACTCCAACCGTGAGCGGGTTCAAACAGTTCTTTCGGGCTTACGGAGCGAAAAGTCATACAAGTCGAAAGTGGAGGAATGTAGGAAAGTAATTCACGACTTTTTGATCTTCCTTTGGAGACAGACGGGCGGGGTGAGGAAGGTTAAGTGGGATACAAAGGGGGATTCAGAGGTATTGGTGGAATGCATAGTAAATATCGCTAACTTGGTTGCCAGAGCCAGGTCGGTGGTGTCGGTGTGGAGAGAGAAGGACTCCGAATATAACTATAATCAGCCCACCATCGAACACCCTTACAGACTATCCCGGATTCTTTATAACTTAGCAAGAGCACACGCCATTATACAGGGTCGAAACCAAATCAATGAGGACGATCTGAAGGTGATTATTGAGGTTGGTCTGTCGAGCATGCCGGATGACCGACGACAGGTTTTGAATTTGCTTTTGCAGGCGTCGCCTGGGGAGGATATTGAAACCGGAGACTTGACCAAAAAGCTGGGTGTCAGTGAGCCTACCGCAAGGGCAATCATGCAGACCCTTGATGTTCTCGGAATAGTTGACCTTGACAAGCCGGGAATGGGTAAAAGTTACAGAATAAAGTTTAAAGAAGACTTTGGATGGTTTTTAAGCGATGATTTTAGAGGTTTACGAGGCGAAGATGACAAGATTCCGTTTTAACAGGCACAGGGCGTCAAAAAATTTTCAGGTGGATGGGAACTTGAACCTGAAAGTAAATCGACACCGTGCGTGTGAACCTGAAAATAAACTGACGCTGTGTGCGTGTAGTTGGGTGATTGGAATGAATAAACGAGAGACAGACTACACCCCCACCCGTTTTAGTCGGGTAAGGGGTATTTGAAGCGTATGGCTTGGTTGACCAAAAAGGAAGCGGCTGAATACTTAAGCGTGTGTGAGAGCACCATTGACAACATGGAGAGCGTGGGTATGCTTGACCCAAGAAGGATTTACCTGAAACCGGGTGCTAAGAGAGCGATTGTGCGATACAAACAGGAGGATTTGGACGCTCTGTTTGAGAAGCGTCAAAGGGGTCGACCGAGACAGATGTTAGGGACTGGTGGCTTGGGGCTTGGGATTAGTCCCCCGCCCTCTGTCCCAGTTCCCTAATAAGAATCGTTTTGGGAGAGGTAGTAATGGCTAAGAAGTGTAAATACAGAAAAGGCAAAAGGCGCTGCAAGAATTATGCTTTGACCGGTGATGACTACTGCTTTTTTCACTCTCCCAGAAAGGCGAAACAGAGGGCGGAGGCTCAAAGGAAGGGTGGCAGAAAAGCTCTGGCAGAGAAGAGACGGGTGCTTGAAAGATCAAACATTCAGATTAAGAATACCTCTGATGTGGTCAAGCTCTTGAATGAGACCATTAACCAGGTTAGGATAGGAGAAATCGAGGTCAAGATCGCCAATGCAGTGGGCTATTTAAGTGGAATTTGCTTGAAGGCTTTGGAGCAAGGAGATATTGAGAAGAGGTTAGAGGCGTTGGAAGATAAGGTCTTCAACGAAACTGCTGGCTCATAGAAAAGGAGAGGATCATGAAGAATCATATTGGGCGAATAGAAAAACTCGAAGGCAAGGTAAATGATGAACGATTGACAAGTGAGAACGAAGTTTATAAATGTTATTCCCCGATGCGGGAAATCCTTAAAAAGCTTGACCCAGAAGGTCATCAGGTGATAGATAGATTATTCGAGCAATACAAAGATAATCCAGAGTTGGCTGTGCAAATGGCATTAAGAAGGCTCAGCACCGAAACCCTCAAGCAGTTAGGCGATGTTCTAAAGAGAAAGCGTGATGAGAGTGTCCAAACAGCGTGTTCATAAAAAGAGGGTGACCTGATGAAAAACCTTAAAAAGCGAATCGAAAAGCTGGAAGATGAAGTATTGCCGCAACGGTTCATGAAGCTGGAAATAATCAGTCATATCCCCTGCTGGCCAAGTCGGACCATACTTATCCCGGTAAAGAAAAGGAAGCGTTAAGCGTCTGAGCAAGGGATGCAATGTTCTTTAGAGGGGTAGAACGAATGGCAGACATTAAACGAAGAGTCAAAAAGCTTGAGGAGGAGGTAAGTCCGAAGAAGGTTACAAAGATCAAGATAGTGAGTCATATCCCGGGGTTGCCAAGTCAGACGATTACGATTCCGGCTACAAAAGAAGCCCAACATTGTTTCGGAGGCCGAGATAATGATAAAGTTTGAGGGACGGGTTAGGAAAGTTGAGGAGAAAGTGAGGGTCAGGGTTAGGGCTTTGGATGTATCCGCTGATGTGTCCACTTTGGAGAAAGCTTGCAGAGACGGCAGAGTTCCACTTGAGCCAATTCTGGCTAAGCTTTTGGCGAAATACAAGCACAACTTCGATTTTATCAGAAATGAGATTTTGAGAAGACTTAGCAAAGAAACTCTCCATCAAATCATAGGTTGTTGTCGCAAATGCTCAATAAGACAGCCCAACCTCTGACTTCCGAGATTCGGCCGGGTCTCTGACAACTGAATAGTTTTATGGCTAACAGTCTTAGCGGAAAAACTCCCTTTCGCCTCAAGTAGGAGAGGGCTTTCGGGCGGTAAGTCCGAAGCCCGAGCGACCTACAAACCTTCTTTTGGACTGCAGGCTTTGGGAATCCCTCTGCTCACATCTCGATCGCTATATTCATACTACTTGCTCTCATTGATACACCCAGATTCGGACTCTAACCTCAGAAATACTGGCATCGTCGGGATTACGATAAACTTCGATTTGGGTACTACTCAGCTCTCTCCAGTAAGCTCCTCGGTAATCCCAAGCCGGATCTATTTCTCCTCCATAGGCGTAGTTATGGCGCCCTACAGCGCCTTTAAACCAGAGGTCAACAAAGTAGTTGTCCACGTCACCGCCGATATTATGGGTAAGTGTAAGCGTCTGGTTTTGGCTAATCGTCCGCCATTCGCTGTCATAGTCAGGACGAGGGAAGCCATAATAGTCTTTAATTCGATTAGAGGACACATTTATGTTCCCCTCTACATCAAGTTTGTCGCTCGGAGCTGTAGTTCCGATGCCAACGTTGCCATATTTTATGTAACTTACTCCATCTTCTGGATCTATCAAAGCAGTTGGAGTTCCACCATCATCATTAATCTTCAAATACCCGAAACCATCAAAGTGAGATCCTATTTCTGCACTTACCGCTGCGGTAGATCCCATAACTCTAATACAATCGTCAGAAGATCCATCTCCTACTTGCAGTTTTGCTCCCGGACTGGTCGTCCCGATGCCTACCTTGTCAGTGTTACTCACCAGTCTTACCACGCTTCCATCGTCCGTCCAGCCACCGCCGGTCGGAGCAGATACTGCCACCATTGCGCTGTCTGCCATCTTTGCCCGGTAAGCATAACCCACGCTGGTGAATTGCAGGCGAGTTGGCATAATCTCGGTTTCAACTGTGGTCTCCAGCCAATAATCACTATCAAAGGGCAGGCTCAATACACTCTGGCTTCCCAAGATGACGTTAAACAAACCGTTGGTCACCTGCACTCCAGAATGATATTCCCACCAGAGAGAATCCGTCCCAGACTCGGAACCATAAATCTTAAAGCCCAGATCATAGGTTCCATCCTGTACAGGGGTTGCCCCATCTGACTGGGTCAACATCCCCTGGTAGTTGATCAGCTTGGGGATATCTGCCTGTATGCTCACCCAGCACAGGATGAGCACGCACGCCACAATAAAGAACAGAAGCTTTTTCATCTGTCCCTCCTTATTGGTTAAAGGTTATTCAGATCGTAGGTCGGGCTCCCGCAGGCTGCCCGACAATCTTCTTGTTGTGTCGGGTAGTTCCCCCGCCGAAGGCGGGATCGCAACCCGACCTACAACTCTACTTCAACAGGGTCATCTTCTTACACTTGACAAAATCTCTAACATATCCCCTCGCAAAAACAAACAGAGTCCCTGCCATTTGACCTAAACCTAAACCACACGCTACAGTACCCGGCTATCTTTTCGTTGTCTCTATTCCCTGTCCACCTTTTCCTTCATTTCCGGATAGAGATATGGGTCTGTCTTTGCAGCTTCGCACACATCAAGCCGCTTATCCTCAAACCCACTGCGTTTGGCCACCACACGATAGGTGAATCGAGCGTTGCTTTGACCCCCTTGAAGCTCGATCACATCGAAACCTGTCCTACCTCTTTCGACATAGGTGCCATTGCAGTCGTCATTCAGTTGGATGAAGACTTTCATTGGGTTTGGTTCGTTTATGGTGACCGTCTCCAAAAAGAGGGGGTCAAGTTCGATGTGGCATCGGCCTGCGCTGAGCTGGGCCTCTCCGAAATCCTCAAACCAGTTCTCCGGGCTCTCCTGGCAGTAAAGAAGAGTTGGTCCCTTTGAGGTCTTCACTACGCAGCTTTTCGAACCTGAGCCAGCCAGGCCGCCGGAGTAATAGACGCCCGTGCCGCTGTTGCTGTAGCCGTATACACCCGTGCCGTTGCTGTTGCTGTAACCGTATACGCCCGAACCGGTGCTGCTGTTGCCGAATACGCCGCTCGTGACGTTGCCGAGGCAGCCATAATTGTTATAGTTCTGAGTTTTGCCAAACACGGCGGTGTTGTTTCTACAATCTATCACGTGCAATTGGTACCCCGGGCTCATCGTTCCGATGCCAACCGCATCGGTGCTGTCCTGCAGTCTGACAACTGTACCGTCGTCAACCCAGCCACCACCGCCTCCAGACCCAGCCACAGCAGCACTGTCCGCCACCCTTGCTCGATAAGCATAACCCACGCTGGTGAATTTCAAACGCTCGGGCATGAGTTCACCTCCCACCTTGATTTCCAACCAATAGGTCGCATCGAAGGGCAGATCCAAAGGAGTTACACTACCCAAAATAATATTGAACAGACCATTGGTGACATTCACGCTGGAATGATATTCCCACCAGAGAGAATCCGTCCCAGACTCAGAACCGTAAATCTTGAAGCCCAGATCATAGGTTCCATCCTGTACAGGGGTTGCCCCATCTGACTGGGTCAACATCCCCTGATAGTTGATCAGCTTGGGGATATCTGCCAGACTCAAGCTGGCGAATAACACCAAGCCAATCAAACCTGAAAGAAAAATGAGGCGGCTCATAGAAAACCTCCTTGGGTTTGAGAGTTAACGTCTCCAGATAATTAAATAGGATCTGTTTTACATAGCAAGAACATTCTTCTTGACAGGGGAGCTACAGTAATAAAACAGCGGTTCAACTACGCTCACCGTGAACCGAGCCTCTAACTCAGAGGCTCGGCCGGGTCTCTGACAAGTGAATATGTTTTTTTGAGGCTAACAGCTTGGTGGGTCTCCGCCTCTGTAAAGATAGTTGATCAGATAGAGCACATCCCCCAGGTCAACCACTCCGTCACAGTTACAATCTCCAGCTATTAAGGGAACCGGGGCAGGACCGCTTTTGTATAGATAATTTATTAAGTGAAGCACGTCACCCAAATCTATGAGTCCGGCTCCAGGAAAGGAGTGAAGCCTGTAAGAAAGGTGGTAAGGCAGGGATGAGGAAAGTCCTGCCACAGTCCAATGTGAAGATAAATAGCTTGAAAGATATTGTCAGGCTTTTAGAGTCGACCATCAACGATGTGCGAACAGGTCGGGTGGATGTTAGAATAGCCAATTCAGTGACATATTTGAGCGGAGTTCTGCGTCAGGTGATGGAGCAGGAGTTCCTGGAAAAGAGATTGGATTCGCTGGAAAAGCATGTTGACAGGGTCAATCGAATTAAAAACCACACTTGGAGCTAACCGGGGTCAAGATGAAAGGGAAAAGCATCGGCAAAAGGATAGAGGAGTTACAGGAAAAACTTCATCCCAGAAGTCCGATAGATGACCTGAGCGAAGCTGAGTTGAAAGAGAAAGGAAAAAAGGGTATATCTATCCTTTTAGGACTCGTGTCACCCAGTATCGTGCTAACCCATCTCAAAGAAAAAGAACCAGTGGTGATTAACGATTCGGAACGGGCACGAAAAGAGTATGAGTTCTTCATAGAGGAATTTCTGGATTGTGGTCGATCTGTAAATCCGTGTAGCGAAAATCTTGAACTCTGGGAGGCTTTGTGGGAACTTGAAAAGAAGTCCGCTAAGAAGGAAAACCGCAGAACGAATTTTGGCATAAACGTGCTGTTGGTGCACAAAGCAGACGATGAGGCTATGAAGAAATTAAGGGCTCACTGCAAAATTCCACCCCTCAGTTCTGAGCATAAGAAAGCTATCAGAGAGCTGATGTCAAAATTTATGAATTATCCTTAATAAGTGGACTGGATGAGCTGAGTGCTTGCGGGGCTTGTTGTATGAGCGTGGGGAGAGGCCCACATTTTTGGCGGCAAAAGCAGCTTTGAAATATTTTGACAAATTCAAATAATTCTCTTGACAAGATATCAAAGAGTGTGTATAATGTTGTATAAGTGCTATGAAAAATCTTAAAAGCTACATAACCATAGGTGAGGCGGCTCGGTTTTTGGGCGTGACGGAGATGACTCTCCGGAGGTGGGATAAGGCGGGCAAGCTCAAGGCATATAGACACCCGGGAAATAAATACAGGCTTTATCGCCCCGACGAGTTGAAGAGATTTTTGAGAAAGATTCGGAAGTAAACTGATGGCTAAAAGAAAGATTCAATCTCAGAAAGAGCTTCAAAGAATTCAAGAAGAATCGCAGAAACAGGCATTACCTGAGCAGAAGCGTGTTTTCTCGGTTCCAGAAAAGCTCCGTCGCCGGGTGCATAATCTACCTGATCCGACACGGCCACCTTTGGGTTATGATGAGCATAAGGCATTCGACCGTGCTTTTCCATATATCCGCCTTCCGAGACTTCATCCGCCAAATCATGGCGATACTGTAATCTTTAATGCCCCAGAACTTCCTGCAAATGAACTTATTTTAGGCGATAACTTGGAGGTCTTGAGAACTATTCCTTCAGAGACAATAGACCTTATCTACATAGACCCGCCATTTTTCTCCGGGCGGACTTACAATGTTATCTGGGGTGACACAAACGAGGTGCGCACCTTTTATGATATCTGGGAAGGTGGGATTGATTCATATTTAATCTGGCTTAATGCCCGTTTGTGGGAGATGCGCCGTGTCTTGAAAAAGACCGGTTCAATCTATGTCCACTGCGATTGGCACGCATCTCATTATATAAAAGCGGAGATGGATAAGATATTTGGGTATGAGAATTTTTTGAATGAATTCATCTGGTGTTATTCAGAACGTGAGGTTTCAACAAGACACTATAACCGTAAACACGATGTTATTCTATTTTATGCAAAGAACGCCAAGGTGGATAGGCGACCATTCAATTTTAAAGAAATCACACATGATTATTCAAAGGGTACATATAAGAAATTTAACCTGGCAGATGAAAAAGGGAGAAAGTATCAAATAAGGGGGAAAGGCGGTCCTTATGTCGGTGAACAAGGACTAAGACCTGAGGTAGAAAAAGAGCATCCAGAATGGACATATCGCGATTATTTAGATGAAAAAGTAGGAATTTTGCCAAGAGACTGGATTACAGATATTCAGTTCGTCAATAGAGCCGCAAAAGAACGAATTGGTTACCCGACTCAGAAACCGGAACCACTTTTGGAGCGTATCATTAAGGTTTCCTCCAACCAAGGCGATGTTGTGGCTGATTTCTTCTGTGGTGGAGGGACCACTTTGGCGGTAGCGATGAAACTCAAGCGCCGGTTTGTCGGCTGTGATTCTTCACGTGTGGCTATTTCAGTTTCACTTGACAGACTAGTCAAAATCGGCGAGGAGATGAGTGGGGTTATGAGCAACCTTTCAAAAGCTCAAACTTTCCAGCCATCCTTGCAGACCGAAGGCGTAACAGAGACGGTCCCGAATATTGATGTTTATTATCTTGGAGTATATCCAATTGATAAATTCACATATCTTGACCAGGATTCGTTTATTGATTTTGTTCTCACCTGTTATGGAGCAAGTCATAATACTGCTGAAGGCATAACTTCTGGCTTTCGTCCTCCCGCACAGCAAGAGCCAATCTTAGTTGGCCCGGTAAATCCTAATGATTCTGTTGATGCACAAACTGTTAAAGCATTCTTTGATGAGATCAAATCCCGACTTGAACCGAATAAACTTGTGCGAGCCAAGATCATTGGCTGGCGGTTTAATAGACAGGTGGTGGACTATATTAAAGTTTTGCGAAGATATATTGAGGACAATGATTTGCCGATGGAGATAGAGTTAGTTCCTCTCGATTCAAGAGAATTCAGGCAGCGGATTCTACAGCGCTATCAGGATGTTGAGGATGCAGAATTTTACTTAAGATTTTCCAAGCCACCGGTGATTGGTGATATTAGAGTTAAAAAAGTCGGCCCGCTCGAATATGAATTTGAGGCAGTGGATGCCTTTTCCTCTAACGAGGATGGCTACCTGGTCAACTGCCAGTGGGATTTTGATTACGAGGTGGGCCACTTTGCCGCAGACAAAGATTACATCCTTTCTCGCCAGAAGATAAGAGTAAAAGGCTATGGTGAGCGTTTTGAGGCAATCCTCACTGCCAAGCATAAATTTGAGAAAAAAGGTGAATACACCATAGCCTGCAAGGTGCAGGATAATTTGGCGGGGGAGACGACATTGGCTAAAGAGATACAGGCATGAAGGTACTTTATCTTTTTGTTGACGAGTCGGGCAATTTTGATTTTAGCCCAAGTGGGACGAAGTTTTTCATATTGACTGTGTTGAGCACGATAAATCCTTTTGACATTGGTTCTCCTCTTTTGAAGCTCCGCTATGATCTGCTTCCGAATTATGCCTGTGGCTCCAGCATGGAAGAACAGGGATATTTTCATGCATCAGAGGATGCACAGGAAGTGCGAAATAACGTATTCTCAATAATTTCGCAAATAGACCATCCAATGAGGGTAGATTCAATTATAGCGCAGAAAAACAAAGCCCATCCTACATTTTACAAACAGCCGTTACAATTTTACAAGCTACTTGGCGAGGCATTGCTCAAATATGCTTTTAACCGTGCAGAGTGGCAGGACTACGAGCATGTTGTAGTGGTGTTTAGTAGTCTATTCGATAAAAAGAAACGAGGGATCCTTAAGCAATCCTTCAAATCTCTTATCAAACGATATGCACAAGTCTCATTTGCCCTTTACTTCCATGGTTCAAAGTTTGATCTTTGCGCCCAGGCAGCTGATTATTTCTGTTGGGCCGTCTATCGTAAGTGGGAATCAGCAGATAATCGGTCGTATGCTCTTGTGCAACACCTTATAAAATCAGAATTTCCTATCTTTGATAGAGGAGAAACCGAATACTATGAATATAAAAAATGACCTCCTCAACTACCCCGTATGCACGGACAGAGCCCGGGGGCTCTTGTCATTGAGGAGGAACGTTTTCTTCCTAATGTTATACGTATGATTTTCACAAATGCAAATAAAAAAAAGTTACAATGCGCAACTTTTTAAGACACACGAAAAAAATCTTAAGGAAGTTAGTAGGGTCTCGATTTATTGGAATCGTAATCTATTATGAGAAACCTGGAATAGAACACCCCTTTGTTTTATTTTCAATAGGGGATGAAAATAAAATTGGAGAGCAACACAACCCTTTTTAAATCAAGGAGTTTCGAGAAGTTTTTATTTTCAAAACAGGACTATGCACTACTTTTTTAAACCACACGAAGAAAATTTCAGGGAATGGGTGAAGTCGGAATTCATAGGGATGCCTGAGCTTGGTGTCGCCTTTCTGAAATATATCTCTTCACCCCACTTTAAACCCAAGATGGAGCTCTTCAGTGATAAGCAGTGGAAAATGCAGCTTGAGGCAATCCAGCGCTGTGTCTACTGTTTTGAAATCTTAGGAGAAAAAGACCTTTTGACCAATATCGTGACTGGTGGTGGAAAGACTACTGTTATTGGGGCAATGATTGCATATATGATGATTGTTCATGACCAAACAAAGTTCCTAATCTTGACACCAAATACAATTGTGCGGGAGAGATTGGTGGATGATTTTGACCCGAACTCCGAGACTCATATCTACGATACATTTCCATTTTTTATCAACTCGTATGAGCTACTTAAGCATAGAATCTCTCTCCATATAATGAAACCGTCCGAGAGTGCCGTTGGGGTAAGGTCAGGGACTATCATCCTGGGAAATATTCACCAGATTTATGAACGCAGAGATAACTGGAAGGTGTTGCGGGACAATGTGGAATCGTTGGTTATCTTCAATGATGAGGCGCATAACACTAAGGCAGAACAATATGATGATTTGATCAATAAACTCAAGCCTAAAAGACATTTTAGACTCGATACCACAGCAACACCAGACCGTTTAGATGGTCAGCATCCGGATAGCAAGATGATTTTTGTGTATCCAATTGCCGAGGCAATGCGAGATAAGATTATCAAAAGAATTGTGGTATTTCATCCTGACGTGAAAAAGGTTAAGTTGACCTACGAGGATTTGGAGACAGGGAAAACCATTTCAGCCGAAGAAGTGCCCTGGGAGGAGATCGAGCGGAGAAAGATTAGAGCTACCCGATATATCACAAGTGCCAATCCGATGCGTCAGCAGATAGCCATTGCATTAGAATTACTGAAACATCAGCGAAGGGGGACACCGCCTAAGTTTAAACCTCTCTTATTTGTGGTTGCAATTTCAATTGCTGATGCAGAACGAATCAGTGACGAGATTAAAAGAGTTGGCGAACCGTATGGCGTGAAGGAGGTTTTACTGGTTACGAATGAATCTGATGATGAGAAAAAAAGGGAGGCAAGAGACTTGAATAAGAATCCTCGAACAAAATATGATGCGGTGGTCTCGGTCCTCATGCTTCGGGAAGGGTGGGACGTGCGTAATATTTCCGTGATTTTGCTATTTAGAAAGTTTAGCTTTAAGCAAATGCCAAATAGCAAGAAATTCTCTGTTTATGGCCCGCAGGTTATTGGGAGGGGTTTGAGGAGGATGAGCAAGAGTCCTGAAGAGTGGGAATCCCTTTTTGTAGTTGACCACCCAATTTTGAAACATAAATGGCTTTGGGATGATCTGAAGGCAACCGAATATCCGGAGGCACTGGATCCAGCAGATGTCATTGTTGATATAGAGAAGATTCCTGAAGAAAAACAAATAGAAAAAATTGAGGAAGGTGAGATTACCCTTGAAGAGGCGGAAAAGAAGCTTGACATTTCTTCGTTGCCGCCAACACCCGAGCCTCCAGAGGTTGCCGAGCCGATTTATGAGTGGCAGAAGTTTTTGGATGAGTATAAGTATGATTTCTACAAAATGAATATCACAGAAGATATTGAACAGATAAAAAGTCTGAACCTCGATGCAGATTTAACTACGCTTGACAGAAGTAGTGTCCCCAAAATAGAGGTTGAACAAATTGCCCGGATAACGAGGACTGACCACTGGACGGCAGAAGAGTTAAAAAAACAGTTAGTTCGTCAGATACATATGATTGCTCATTATGCGCTTCTGGAGTATGACCGCAATCCAGACGAACGCCAGATAACTTTAGTGAAAACTATTCGCAACCATATTAAGAAACGATTTCTGCTGGGGAGTGATGTTGAAGAATCGAATGACGAGCGGCAGTTGCGCATTCTCTGGGCTATGATTGACCAGGTTAGGGATGTGTTTTCGAGGCCAGAGTTGATAGAAGGAATATTTACACAAAAATAAAATATGATCACCAAGAAGGGAATACTAACGAACCTTAAAAAAAGTCCTCATAGACAAGAGCAATACGATTCAGCACTTGAGCGAGAGTATATGGTCGAATTAGAAAGAGACCCGTCAGTAAAAAGTTGGACAAAAAAACACGGAATTAGAATTGCATATCGCTTTTTGGGGTTTCGGAGGCATTATATACCAGACTTCTTAATAGAATATCAGGATAGCACCAAAGAGATTCACGAGACAAAGGGTTTACCATTGTTGTTGTGGATTTCTACAAAGCTAAAGCGTGAATCGGCGGAGGAGTTTGTAAAAAAGAAAGGTTGGAAATACAAGCTTATTACAAAAGGACAAGAAGCATTTTACCAAAAAGTCTGACGGCGAAGCAGAGACGTGTCGGTTGCAATTGCCTTTAGGAGTCATTCCAAATGAGAGCAGTGATCTACGCCCGGGTATCGAGTAAAGAGCAAAAGAAAGAAGGTTATTCCATCCCGGCTCAGCTAAGACTTCTCAAAGACTATGCCCACAAGAATAATCTGAAGATAGTTAAAGAATTCATCGACGTTGAAACAGCCAAGCAAGCCGGGAGAGCAAACTTCGGTGAGATGATAAGATCGTTTCGGAAAAACCAGGCGGTCAAGGTTATCCTTCGGGCTTTTGATTTAAAACAATCTTAATCAGAAAGGAGGTGAAAAAGAAAATGAGAGTTTTCAAAAGAGGTAAAAGCTGGTATGCGGATTATGCAGTTGGCGGCAAGCGGAAGATGAAGTCCTTTGGTGCACACAAGAAGATGGCTGAGCTTTTCCTCAAGGACGTTGAGCTGAAGATGCTAAGGGGAGAGTTGAAGCTGGTAGATGACAATGTCACTTTCAAAGACTCTCTTCAGAAGTATCTGGAGTATTCGAGACTTAACAAGTCAAGAAGGACTCTTGAATCGGAGACGAGCCGATGGAAGAAATTCTCAGCTTTCATGGAGGAGAAGGGTGTGGTGAAGCTCAGAGGTATTACCCCGGAGCTGATTGAAGAATACAAAGGTAAGGTGCTGAGGACTTCCAGTGCAGCCAGTTTCAACAATCATCTTATGCTCATCAAGGCTCTGCTGAACAAGGCGGTAGAATGGAGAAGCTTGAGAGAAAACCCACTCAAAGATTTCAAGAAGCTTAAGAACAGCAATGTCAGAGAGCTAAGATACCTCTCGGTCGAAGAGATCGAAAGGATTCTGGTTGCTGCCGACCCCCTGATGCAGAAGGTTATCACGATTCTGCTCAACACCGGTCTTAGAAGAGCGGAGCTGGTCTACCTTGAATGGGAAGACATTGATTTCCAGAACAAGCTGATCAAAGTTCAGTCGAAGCCTGAGACCGGGTTTCATCCTAAGAGCTATAAGGCGAGATCAATCCCCATGAATGCAGAGGTAGAGAAGACTCTAATGGACTTGCCCCAAAGAGGCAAGTATGTCTTCGACAACGGACACGATCAGCCTTTTCACTCAGAGAAATGGTTCTGGATTAGATTTAAGACGATACTAAGGAAGGCGGGCGTGAAGAACGCCTGTGTGCATACCCTCAGGCATACCTTCGCCAGCTACCTGGTGATGTCCGGAGTCGATCTCAGAACCGTTCAGGAACTGATGGGTCACTCGACAATAACGATGACCGAACGTTACTCCCACCTGTCTCCAGATCACAGGACAAGAGCCATCCAAGCCCTGCGATTTGGAAACAAAATTGAAACAAAAGTCGTCCCTCCCACCTAACTTCTTGTCAGACAAGGCGAGAATCCCCACCGGATTGTTACCCACAGACAAATCCCAGTCGCCATCATTATCAATATCTGCAAAAGCGGGAAAGCTTCTTTCTCCAATAGTCGAATCGTAAAAATCTGAGACGAAATCCCAGAAAGGATTTTGGGATGTGCCTTCATTTCGAAAAAAGCGAATCTTTCCGTCTTCGTCTCCGGCAAACATATCCGGATCACCATCTGCATCAATGTCAACCAAGGTGGGTTTGGAAAATTCCATTCCACCGGCAAAGGCACAATCCACAACTTGCCCGTCCACTTTGGCTTTTAATTGTTTTCTCCACCTTATTTCAGTGGCAAAGGATTGAGACCAAAGTAGAAGTTGGATTATAAACAGAGCGCCACATATCCATTTTATCCGCAGGATCCGTTGGATATGTTTTTTAGAGGAAGTATGAAGACAAGAAGAGTTTAACATCCGATGCCAGAATATTTGAGCCAGAGTTGGGCTCATTTTCATTTTTGTTTCGTTCTTTCAAATTTATCTCCGCTCTTTTGAGTTGTCAAGACAATTTGTCGGAGGTTTTCTTATTCTTAGCAAAAATCCCAGCCGCTTGGTTGTGAAGAGCCGCATTTAAAAACAGAGGGGTAAACCCCGCAAAAATCCAAATTTTCCTCAAAAAAGCAGGAAAAATTGGGGTTCTCATTTTGAGAATACGCCACCTTTCCGTCCAACCTGTTGTTCTCTAAAGTCTTATGGGCAATAGTATAAAATTGAGAAAAGTTGATTTTTTAAGAAAAATTTAAGGATTTTCTTAATACCCCAAAGTTATTTTGGGTTTGGAAAAAGAAAAAAAACCAGGATGAGATTATTCCCCTTCCTCTCATACTGGCTCTGGGTGGAGCCGGTGGCCCCGCCGTTGGCGGGGCCCCTGGTTGAGAGAAAAAAGGACGGAAAAAGTGGAAAAAGTAAAACAAAAAAACAAAGAGGTGCTTATGAGAGAAAAAATGCAATGGTGGGGCTTTTCGGAACTGTTGAACTTCAACCCAAAACCTGGAGATGGTAAGATGAGCTTCGATAATTTGAGACATAACTCTCCTACTGTTAACCCGAAATCCATAACTACTTTCACAAAAGGAAGGAAAGCCATGAAGACAAGAATCTTTATTCTAACGATACTCTTTGCTGCGATCTGTATGTTTTCATTCTCTTCAGCGGAAGGCACGCCTTCTGATCAGCCCTACGCTTGCGAGGAGGATATGATCGAGGTTATGTTCGCACAGGATTCCAAGGTGCGGCTTCGCGGAGGTGCCCTGGTCGATCTGGCAACGGACGCTCTGTCCGGCGTGGATCAAGTGCTGGCAAAATCTGCTGTGGTAGAATGGTATCGAATTTGTGATGTACCGGAGGAGCGGCTGGATGAGATCCAGGCCAGGGGTGAGGCGAATACGGGCAAGCCTGTTTACAATTTGAACAACATCTATCGTCTGCGAATTCCAAAGGGACATGATGTCTGGGCAGTGAGCGCGGAGTTGGAAGCATTACCCGGCATCATACTTGCCCGACCTGTGCCGAAACCTATGCCTCTTCCCACTCCTCCCAACTACGCTTCGTGTAACGGTGACACGTGTCAAGGTTACTTGCGCTCGGCGAGTTCCACTCCAGTGGGCATTGACGCTGATTATGCCTGGACCCAAACCGGAGGAAATGGAACTGGCGTGACCGTGTGTGATTTGGAATATGGTTGGAACTATAACCACGGTGATGTCACTAAAGCAGTTGGCTCCCAAATCAATCCCAATCCCATATTCTACCCTGCCGGAGCGGACACCAACCATGGTACTGCCGTCATCGGTGAACTGGTTTCCGACAACAATGGCTGGGGAACCACTGGCATTTGCTATGGTGTATCTTTGAAAACCTGCGGCACTGTGTACCCCAATGCTACCACTTGGAACGTCCCTGGTGCAATGGCGTATGCGATTACCGCTCTTTCCCCGGGTGATGTGATTCTCTTGGAACAGCAATGGGCATACACCTACGGTGGGTCGGACTACATTCCCATCGAGTGGTGGCTCAATTATTCCCCAAACCCTCAGACGTTCAATGGAGTTTATGCCGCCATTGTAAATGCCGTGTCGAACGGAATCCATGTAGTTGAAGCCGGAGGGAATGGCTATGTGAATACCAATTACCTCACTTGGTATGGTAATTCAGGTGCTATCATCGTAGGGGCAGGAGGGGTATACCCTGGAGGCACTTGGCCTCAAGGAGATCTAGCGAAACTTAACTTCTCCAGTTTTGGCAGACGTTTTGACCTTCAAGGCTGGGGCGAAAATGTGACCACAACAGGATACGGTAATCTCTACAGCGCTGAAGGGTATAACTATTGGTATAGGAGAGACTTCGATGGGACCTCGAGTGCCTCTCCTGTCGTGGCGGGCGCGGTTGCCTGCTGCGTTGGGTATTGGAAGGCGAATATCTCCGCTACTCCGCCATCTCCATCCTATCTCCGAACTGTTTTGATAAACACAGGGACTCCTCAGGTCTCGCCTCAAACTGGGAAGATTGGTCCCAGACCAGACCTGCGGGCTGCGTTCACGGCATTTAACGCCGAGTGGGTTGATCTGACTTATCCTCCTCTGGGAGAAGATATAACCTACAGCGCAGGTGTTGCCTGGGGCGATTATGATGGCGACGGTGACCTCGATGTTTATTTGACGCATAGTTGGTATCCCAACGAGCTTTTCAGGAATGAGGGGGACGGAGTTTTTGTTGACGCCACCAGCGGACCTTTGGGCGATTCAGATGCCGGCGTAGGCGTGGCTTGGGGAGACTATGATAATGATGGCGATCTGGATCTATACTTAGCGAACTGCACAACTGCCAACAAGCTTTTCCGAAACGAGGGTGGGGGGGTGTTCGTTGACGCAACCAGCGGACCCTTAGGGGACCCGGCATGTGGTATGGGTGTAGCTTGGGGGGATTTTGATAACGACGGCGATATCGACATCTATTTGGCTAACGATGGTAGCGCTAATAAGCTTTTCCGAAACGATGGGGGGGGGAACTTTGTCGATGCCACAAGTGGTCCTTTGGGAGATACGGGAAATAGTTGGACTGTAGCTTGCGGGGATTATGACAATGACGGCGACCTCGACATCTATATAGTGAACTGGGGCACTGCCAACAGGCTTCTCCGAAACGATGGCGGATTGGTATTTGTGGATGTAACCAGTGGACCTTTGGGGGATGCACTAAAGGGTAAAGGGGTGGATTGGGGGGATTATGACAATGATGGTGATCTGGATCTTTACTTCGCAAACCAATACACTGGGAACAAGCTTCTGCGCAATGATGGTGGGGGGGTCTTTGTGGATGTTACCAGTGGACCCTTAGCGGATGGAGGAAACGTGAAAGGCGTGGCTTGGGGAGACTACGACAACGACGGCGACCTGGATTTATTCTTGGCGAAAGGTGATGGTGCAACTTTGGGTCCAAACAGGCTTTTACGTAACGATGGTGGCGGGGTCTTTGTTGATGCAACTTCCGGAGCCTTATCAGATTCGGGAATGTGGAGCGGATCAGCTTTGGGAGACTTCGACAAAGATGGCGATCTCGATCTGTATGTAGCCAACCTCTCTGGTGCCAACAAGTTATTATTAAACCAGATAGGTTCCACAAACCACTGGCTTCACGTCAACTTGGTGGGAAGTGCGTCCAACAAATCAGCGATCGGTGCATGGGTGCGTGTTGTCTCGGGTGGCCTGTCCCAAATACGGGAGATTTCAGGCGGCTCAGGTTATATGTCGCAGAACTCTCTGACGGCTGAGTTTGGCTTAGGTTTCAACCTGCTGGTGGATACTCTGGAGATCCGGTGGCCATCTGGGAAGTCCGTAGACACGTATACTAATATTCCAGTGGACAAGCTGTTGACACTTCATGAAGGAGGATTCGCCCGCGGCGACGCCAATGGCGATGGGGTGATAGACCTGGGGGATATACTTTATTTAGTAAGCTACCTATATAAAGGCGGTCCTGCTCCAAATCCTTTATGGACTGGAGATGCAAACTCTGACGGTGTGGTTGACCTGGGGGATATACTCTATCTGGTCAGCTATCTGTATAAAGGAGGACCTGCTCCGTGTTCAGGAAAAGGGAGAGGTATTCTGACTAACACCTCCAGGTTGAGTGGCAGTTTGGGGCATGCAGAGATATCACTTTTGCTGAAGAGTGATCCAGCAGATGAGAATTTGACTGGTTTTGCTAAAGTTTCTCCGGAAGGTTTTGATGAAGTCTCCCAGATTTCAGTGATAGGGAAGTTTGATCGAGATGTAGCTGGCGTGCATTTGGAGATAGACTTCAACCCGGATGAGGTCACACTGCTGGATCCAGCCTTGACCCCCTTGACCAGAAGTCTCCAGCTTTTCTCTGGCACAAAGGATGGGACTCAGAAGATCGGGATGGTGGATCTGTCGGGCAAAAACTTCCTTCCGGCAGGAGAAGGAACTTTGGTCAATCTTAAAGCAAAGGGGAAAGATTTAACCAGCATCAAAATCAAGAAGGCGATAGTGTTTGGTATGGATGCTGTGCCACTTGACCTGGAACTCTTCGGCGGGCTAAGGTTCAAAGATAGTAAAAACTCCGAATCTGTGCCCCAGCATTTCTCCTTATCCCAAAACTATCCCAATCCCTTCAATCCCCAGACCAGTATCAGATATGCTCTTCCGCAGGATGCCCAGGTGAGACTCATCATCTATAATATTTTAGGGAGGAAGGTCAAAACTCTGGTGGATGAGTTCCAGTCTGCCGGATATAAGACGGAGTGGTGGGATGGCAAGGATGAGAGAGGAGACCTGGTCGCCAGCGGAGTCTATTTTTACCGGCTGGAAGCTGACAAGTTTTCCGAGGTGAAGAAGATGATGATGGTGAAATAGTTCGGGCATCCGACAAGAAAAGTAAGCTAATTGCAGGGATGCCAAACGGATTTTAAGATGGGTTAGTAGCCTAAATCAAAAGCCCTCTTGAGAAACCACCCCTAAGTGACTTGACCTCAAGAGGGCTTTGATCTTTGATTGGATCTAAGACCACAGCACGTTACCAAACACCGGGGCGACACTCGAACATTGCAGCGATCGGACCGAGTTGATCACAGTCCCAAACCAGTTTAGCCGAGCCACCTCGGTTGGCAGAACAGTGTAGCGCGAAAAGTATATCGGTATCGTAGCTGGACTTATTGGAGGAAGGCCTGGTCCATTCCACGGAACATAATTTCTACCATCCGGCTGGTAGAAAAACTTAGGTGGGTTTCTAAAGAAATCATGAAAATCACCAAAGGAGACCCAACGTATTATGCTTCTCGGACCACGACCAACATAGGCAATGGCACTCTCCACAAGTTCCTTACCACCAATGTACTCATCTGGTGAGACGTACTCGAACCGACTGCGATCGATGACGAAGAAGAAATCTTTTCGAAATTCCGGCGACGCCAAAGCAGTGCCAGTGAGCCTAAAACGGGATACCAAGTTTCCCGAGAATTTTCGGAAAAAAAGATCAATAGGTCGGGTCCAACAAGGGGGAAGATCAATTCTTCTTGGCTTACCCACGTATAGGGAGCCCATTGAGGCAATGTGTCCGCAATAATAAAAGTATTCAAAATGTGGTAAGTCTAGACACTCGTGGACGCCTCCACTGTCGACCAAAAAGACTGTTTCCTTTAGCCATACATCATCTAAACGGCCAGGTCCATGATTTCTAAGCAGGAAATGTGCCTTCGTCGACCCTTTCATTCTTGCTGGCACAAACTGTAAAGCGCAGTTTGGCCCCGTGGAGTACTCGAACTGTGTCTTGTAGTGTTCTAACTGTTTTTCCGATATTCCCTTGGGAACGAAAAAACTGACAATGAGACCTACCAACATGAGCAAGAAAACCCCAAAAGCCAGCACTACTTGCCATTTTTCAAGGTAAACCTTTGCTTTGCCATCCCCGTTTTTGGGGCTTCGCTTCTTAGTTTGTGTCCATTTCTTCTTTCCCACAACAAAAAATATAACTGAACATTTTTCTCTTGTAAAGCGATTTTTTGAACTAAGTTTCTCCGCTCCTGGGGGATGTTATCATCCCCCGCAACGGTCTCTTGTGGATGATAACATCCACAAGGAGCTAAAGCCAGATATGGACAAGATTTCAGGCAGAAACAAACAGAAGAGTTTTTCTGTCGTATAAAATGTAAAAATGCATATATATGCATAAAACTATAATAAAGGATGGTAATTATGTTAGACCCCAATCTCATTGAGCTGGAAAGTAGTTATCTTAAGGCTATTGCTCAACCGACCCGACTGAAGATCCTTTACTTTCTTAAAGACGGCAAGAGATGCCAATGTAAGATCATACCGAAAATGAAGGAAGACCAATCAAACATTTCCAGACATCTGACGCACATGAGGGAGATGGGGATACTTGAGTCTAGAAAGGAGGGGGTCTCGGTTTACTACAAGATCAAAGACAAAAGGATTTTCCGTCTGCTCTTTTTGGTTGACCAAATGGTCAGAGCTGAGATCGAAGAGAAGGCAAAACAGGTCAAGATTCTCACATGAGAGTCTCTAAAAGTGGTTCTGCGTTAATCTGAAACAACTTGTAATATCGTCTTCATTAGAGTCATCATGCTATTTATTGATATCCTGCAAAGCGGATGGGAAGCCCTGCTTGAATACCTGTCGGGCCACGTGCTTTCCTGTTTGGTTCCGGCATTCTTTATCGCCGGCGCCATAGCCGTGTTTGTCTCTCATGCATCGGTGATGAAATATTTCGGAGCCAAGGCCAAAAAAGTTTTGGCTTACTCTGTAGCTTCTGTCTCCGGAACGATTCTGGCAGTTTGCTCCTGCACCATTCTTCCTCTTTTTGCAGGAATACACAAAAGGGGAGCAGGTCTGGGTCCGGCTATTGCTTTTCTTTATTCTGGTCCAGCCATAAATATTTTAGCAGTGGTTTATTCAGCCAGGCTTTTGGGATTTGATCTGGGGGTTGCCAGGGCGGTGGGAGCTGTTCTTTTCTCGGTGGTCATTGGTTTAATCATGGCTTTCATCTGGCGAAAAGAGGAGTCTAAAAAAACCAATAATCCGGAAGAGTTAGCCTTGCCTCAAGAAGAGGAGAAAACAAAACCCCAGGGCATCACCTTATTTTACTTCGTTATTTTGGTAGGAATCCTGATTTTCGGTGCTGCTCAAAAATGGCTGGTAACTGCGGTGCTTCTTTTGGTCTTGGGCCTGGTTTTATATAGATGGTTTGAAAAAGGTGAGCTCAAATACTGGATGGAGCAGACCTGGGATCTTTTCAAAAAGATATTTCCCATTTTGATAGCCGGAGTTTTTGTAGCAGGGATCATCAAAACCTTACTCCCCCAACAGGTGGTTGAGCTTTGGCTTGGAGGAAATGGACTCAGGGCTACTTTCACAGCCTCGATCTTTGGATCTCTGATGTATTTTTCAACTTTGACCGAGGTCCCCATCATCCGAGCCCTGATGGATCTGGGAATGGGAAAAGGTCCTGCTTTAACCTTACTTTTAGCTGGTCCGGCTTTGAGCCTTCCCAATATGATCGTAATTGCCAGAATAATGGGAATAAAAAAGACGGGCGTATATGTCTGTTTGGTGGTTATAATGGCAACCATAACAGGAATGATATTTGGAAATCTAATCTTGTAGGAGGTGTAAGCATGAAAATCGAAGTTTTAGGCCCTGGATGCACTAACTGCAAAAAGTTAGAGCAGGACGTAAACAAGGCCCTGGCTGAGTTGGACATCAATGCTGAGGTAATCAAGGTTACTGACATCAGCAAATTTTCCTCCTATGGAATAATGATGACCCCGGGCCTGGTGATAAACGGCAAAGTGTACTCATCTGGCAAACTGCCAGTTATGGCAACGCTGAAAAGGTGGATTGAGGAGGAGAGCAAGTGAAGCTAACTAAAAGGAGACGCGCAAAGCTGATTGCACTTTTCGTGCTTGCCCTCTGGATGGCGAAAAGTCCACCAGCTGAGCTTTCTCCAATCACCGAGTCGAAAACGAACACAACAGAGATATTTCGGTGGAAGGCGTATGTCCTCCCTTTTTCCTTTATGATGAGGAAGGAAATGTAATAGACCCAGTTCATGAGATAAATGCTGACAAACCGTACTCTCCCAAATAAACCTGTGGAAAATGCCATGACTACAATAAAACTACTGAAGGTTTTCATTTTCAACAGGGACGGGGAGAGAAGCCCATCCCCTTGACTGCGGAACGATGCCTGTGGGTGACTTCACCAGGCAACTATGGTGGCAACTGGTGAAGTCCGGCGCCACTTTACCGTCAGTTGGCGGAAAAGAAAAATAAGGTTGCTCGATTGATTGACATGACCTCTTATGATTTTGTCGTATCTTGTGGCAGTTGCCATCCAGGAGGAGGTCCGTTGGAGTTTGACCGACAGGGACACCGGTATGATTCAGTTATGAGCGACCCGAACTCTGGTATGGTTTCGGGTGGTGAAAATGATCTTGATGGGGATTACTACCAAGCCCGATGGGATAAATCCGGGGTGCTGGAAGCGGACTGCTTTATATGTCACATGCCTGAATATGATTTCTCCGCTCGGAAAAAACAGATAAGCAACCTGAATTTCCGTTGGGCGGCCACAGCTGGTTCTGGGCTGGCTTTGATTACCGGATCAGTAAAAGAGGGAACTCCTCTGAAGGTTAGCTATGATAAATCTCACTTTGACAAAGACGGAAAGCTCTCTCCCCATATTGTAAGAGAACCTCGAACCCAAACTTGCTTAAACTGTCATGCTAAACCGGGATGGAAGAAACGAGGCGCCAATTTTCGTGCCAGAACGGATGTTCACCTTGCCGCTGGACTGAAGTGTGTGGATTGCCATCCCGCAGGCAGACACGCTGATGATCCCCGCATCAAAGGTAAGGAAGAACACCAGGTTGGTAAAGGCGATGATCCCGGTGGTCATGTCCGAGATGATTTGGACAACACTTGCCGGGATTGCGTGCAGTGTCATGAACAGGGATACTTAAACGCCCCCATTGCCAAACATACTTGGTTACCACCGCTTCACCTGGACAAGATTGCCTGTCAGACCTGCCACATTCCACAACGCACAGTCAAGGCGGCATTATTTCAGGCTGGAGATGTGTTTAATCCGGGCACCAAAATCTCGACCAAGGGAAAGCATCTATGGACTTTCTATGGTCCGGATACGAAATACTGGAATCACTATGGCGAACTGAAAATGATGGGATATGATGATAAGCCTACTGATCCGTATCGTCCGGTGCTCGCCCGATACAAAGGAAAAATCTTTCCCGTAAACCGGGTTCACAGCGCCTGGCCGGGAATAGAGGTAGTGGGAAAAACCGGACTGGCTCAACCGTTGATGTCCGGTGTTTATAAAATGTGGGCAGCTTTTAAGAAGGACACAGCCAGCTATCCGGAACTGTCCATCATTACAGACGACAACGACGATGGAATAGTTGAGGTTAACCGCCCGGAGGAGATCGATGCTTTGATAACTACTCTTACTGCTTATTTGAGAAAAACCGGCTACTCGCTGGATGGTAAGCAAGTGGTCTGGGTATCAAACGATCGGATCTACAGCAGTGGAGAACAGTATCGAGAAATTCCCATGGAGCCCTGGGAAGCTTCGCCTTATGGGAACGTGCACAAATACAGTCATGATGTCTATCCAGCCCGGGCGGCTTTAGGAGTAAATGGTTGCGGCGACTGCCATAGTCGGGACTCTGAGTTTTTCTTTGCCTCGGTGGTTAAACGTCCTTTCGATGAGAAGGGCAATCCTGTGTTCGTGCCACAATATAGACTTCTGGGGCTTGCTCCCTGGAGCGTAAGCTTGGGGATGTTCAGGGAATCGGATGTCAAGCCAGCGCTTTATGTGCTTTTTGCCGTGTTATTGTGTCTTCTTGTGATCTGGGCGATTGACCGGGCTCTTGAAGTCCTGGGCCCGCCCACTATTGGCTTACACCATCGAGTTTTCTCTTGGATTATAGGAATTGCCATCCTTTTGATATTCGGCTATTTGATGTTCCATCCAGAACTTCTGGAGTTTATGTTACCGGGCAGATTTTGGCTCGATTCCCATCACTTCGGCGTCGGTGCGGCAGTTATGTTGGTGGGTACGTTAGCCCTTTTGGTCCGCCTGAAACAGTTACATCCCGGCAGGCGTTTACGAATGCGACTCATTTCTTGTTACCGGGCGGTCATGCTTGTTTTCGGGCTCGTTGTGGCTGCCCTCTCTGGCATTTTGATGCTTTTAAACCCTAAGACTTTGGGTGTGGTTACTTCTGTCTCTTACACGGTTTTTGACATCAGCTTGATCTTGATTATGGTGGGAGTTCTTTTGGTGGTTTTTCGCGAAGTTACCAATCCTAAAGAGCAGACCATTAAAGGTGAATCCTCGTAAGGAGATAAGTTATGCCTTGGTTAGCTGGTTATCCGAGACAGAAGGTTGAGTGGTATCCCACAATTAACCGTGAGAAGTGTCTCAAGTGTGGCATATGTATGAACTGCGGGAAGAAAGTTTTTGAGTGGACAGAGGAAGGTCCTGTGGTGGTAAGACCTTACGATTGCGTGGTAGGTTGCAGCACCCTGTGCAAATTTGTGTATGGGTGAAGCAATAACTTTTCCGAGCATCGAACAGGTGAGAGAACTTTATAAAAAAGAAAAAATCTGGAGCAAGGTTAAGAAGGTTTTAGAGGAAGAGGGGAAGCTGGGGGTATCGAAGGCATGATTTACTGGAAAGATAATGCATGATGGAAGAATCCAATACAATTCTGAGAACCGAGAAGCCCGTTACAATGGTTAGTGTGCCACAGGATATGTCCAGACACGGGTGGAAGTGATTAAAGCTATGGACCAAAGCACAATTAAAAAACTCTCTTTTTTGGATCGCTTCCTCACACTGTGGATATTCTTAGCCATGGCTGGCGGTGTTTCTTTGGGGTATTTTGTCCCCAAGGCGGAGGCGTTCATTAATCTCTTTCAGGTGGGAACGACCAACATACCCATCGCCATCGGTCTGATTCTTATGATGTATCCGCCGCTGGCCAAGGTGCGATACGAGGAACTTGGTGATGTGTTCCGCGACTGGAAGGTGCTGGGATTGAGCTTGGTTCAGAACTGGATTATCGGACCGATTCTGATGTTTATCTTGGCTATCGCTTTTTTACATGGCTATCCTGAATATATGGTAGGCTTGATTATGATCGGCCTGGCGCGGTGTATAGCCATGGTGCTCGTCTGGAACGACCTGGCTAAAGGGGACACAGAATATGCTGCAGGACTGGTTGCGTTCAACAGCATTTTTCAAGTTTTCTTCTACAGTCTGTATGCTTACATCTTTATTACAGTTCTGCCCGCTCAGTTAGGTTTGAAGGGAAGCGTGGTAGATGTTACCATGGGACAGATTGCGGAAAGTGTGTTTATCTATCTGGGAATCCCGTTTATTGCAGGAGTGATAACCCGGTTCTCCCTCATCAGACTTAAGGATAAAGAATGGTATCATAATAGGTTTATCCCAAAGATCAGTCCCATTACCCTGGTAGCCTTGCTTTTCACCATTGTAGTGATGTTCAGCTTGAAGGGTGAATATATCGTCAAGATTCCCCTGGATGTGGTGCGGATTGCGATACCTTTATGTATCTATTTTGTGGTTATGTTTCTGATAAGCTTCTGGATGGGCAGAAAGATTGGAGCTGGTTACTCTAAGACAGCCACCATTGGCTTCACTGCTGCCAGCAATAACTTTGAGTTGGCCATTGCCGTCTCGGTTGCCGTTTTCGGGATTAACTCTGGGGTCGCCTTTGCCGCCGTGATTGGACCTCTGGTGGAGGTTCCTGTGTTGATCAGCCTGGTCAACGTGGCCTTTTGGCTCAGGCGGCGGCTCTTTGCCGAGGAAGTCAAGATGGAGCTATCAAAAGCCTTGTGACAGTGCAAAGTTGATTGAAAAGGAAATCTAAAATGCTTGCTCGACTCATCTCTTGGTGTGGGAATACGAAATCAGAGAAAGTTCTGATTCTTCTGTCTTTTTTCTGCTTTTCCGTATTTGGGACAGGTTCAGCAAGATCAGACGGACCAAAGCTCCCAAAAGCACCCGTCAAATCTGCAAAAGATACACTCTTGTCCACTGAGCATGGGGGAGACCTTTTATCGAAACTCGATAGCTTAATGGTAATTCATTTTCATCCGACTGTGCAATGCTCCTGCTGCATAAATGTCGGCAACTTTGCTAAAAAGGGTTTAGAAAAGCACTACGCCAAACCATTCAAGGATGGACGCATCATCTTTAAGGAATACAATATTGACGAAGACTCCTCCACCGCGAAGAGATACAAAATCTTCTGGTCTGCCTTGGGTTTCGAAAAATTCTCCCGAGGAAAAAACGAGTTTAAAGAAATTGAATCGGTATGGGAATTTTGTGAAGAAGAGAAGAAATTTCTTTTGAATTTTAGAAACGAGTTGAATCAGTTCATCAGCACATCGAAGAAAGACAAACCCCGACCCAAAACGCGAAGCAAAAAGAGTGAATGAGAACACACTAAGTTAAACAAAGGTTCATCTTTACGTGCTGAAAAACAAACAAAAATTTAACAGGTATTCTCAAAGAGTCAAAGATGATGAAAATCGAGGTATTAGGTCCCGGTTGTCCGAAGTGTGATGACACTTATGACAAGGTGAAGCAGGTATTGGACGAGTTGAAGTTGGAAGCTGAACTTGTCAAAGTTACAGATATTTTCCAAATTATTGACCGAGGAGTCAACTTTACTCCTGCTCTGATTGTCAATGGAAAACTTATGTTTCAGAGCAGGGTGCCAACAAAAGAACAGATAAGAAGAGCCCTCAAGGAACAGCGTTCTGCCAGAAAAGACTCAGAATAAAGATGGAGTTGCAGGTGAAATCAAAACTTATAATTATAGAAGGCAAGCGGATTGGCATAGCAGGATTAGATGAAGTCTTAGAAGAGCTTTATCAGAACGGAAGAAAGTCGGATGAAAGCGTGAAGGGCTATCTTCTGAGCAGGCTCAAAACATATAATTATATTCCATCTGCCAAAGAAGAGATTTATGCTGCGATATTTTTGGAGGAGTATCAAAAATTCTGCGACCTCAAGGAAGGAAGAATCAAAGAGAAGAAGAAAAATTTGAAATCCTGGCAAGGAATTCCTCGGGAAGAAATTCCCTGGTTTCCCAGCATTATAGAAGATCTGTGCGATGGTTGTACGATTTGTTTGAAGTTTTGCTCTTTTGGAGTATATGAATACGATGAGAAGACTAATAAGGTGAAAGTTGCTAATCCTTTTTACTGCGAGGTAGGATGCAGCATATGTGCGTTAAAATGCGAGCCGAGGGCTATCGTGTTCCCACCTCTGACGGTCTTGGAAACATTCAGGAAAAGATGATACAACCCATACGGTTAACATCTCAATAAAACAGAGGATCGGAGGCGAAGAATTGAAACGCAAACAAAATGTGTTGATTATAGGAATCTTGATTGCAATAGGAATTACTTTTGTTCTAATCAAAAGCTCTGTTGATCAAACAGGTAAAAGCTCTAATCAGAAAGCCACAATTCAAAATTCTAAGACCGTGCTCGAAGATCAGCAGACAAAGAGACTACCTATGCTGATTGACTTAGGAAGAGGCACCTGTATTCCATGCAAGAAAATGAAACCGATTTTAGATGAGCTAATGGTGGAATACGAGGGAAGGGCAATCGTCAAGGTAATCGATCTCAGATATGAGCGCCAGGCAGCCAAAGAATATGGAATTCGGTTAATTCCCACCCAGATATTCTATGATGCGGAAGGCAATGAGGTTTACCGGCATGAAGGATTCATGGATAAGCAATCCATAAAAATGAAATTTGCCGAGATGGGGGTGAACTGATATGGAGTCGATCCTGTCCAACGTCTCAGACGTGATAAACAATTCTCCTGGATTAGCTTATCTTCTCGTCTTCCTGGGTGGGTTGATTTCTGCTTCCAGTCCGTGTGTCTTGGCAATAATCCCCCTGGTGATCGGATTTGTGGGCGGTTACTCTGAAGGGAACAAGAGGAAAGCAGTCACCTACGCCATCGTGTTCGCCTTAGGGCTTTCCATAACCTTCACCGTTCTCGGTGGGATTGCCTCCCTGATAGGGGGCCTGTTTGGGGATGTGGGAAAGTTCTGGTATTATCTCGCCGCGGCTGTGGCAATCGTCATGGGGCTGTATCTGACTGGAGTCGTTCGTTTCAAACTCCCTCAGCCGGTCACCCTTAAATCGAAACATAAAGGAATCGTGGGCGCATTTTTGTTGGGACTTTTGTTTGGTGTGGTTTCCTCTCCTTGTGCTACTCCAGTTCTGGCCGTGATCTTAGCTTTTGTTGCGACGAAGGGAAGGATAATCTATGGAATGTCCTTGCTCTTTGTCTACGCTGTTGGTCATTGTGCCCTCATAGTCTTGGCCGGTGTTTTTACCGGGTTTGTGGAAAGCTACGCCAAGTCTAAAGGGGTAAGCAATTTCTCCAGCGTCACAAAGAAGATCAGCGGAGTTTTGATCTTTCTAGGCGGACTATATATTCTATACATTAACGTCTGAGAGGGAGTTTTTGCAATCCCAATATTTACAATGCCCGATGAAACATTTGCATATCAAAGCGCAAACCCAAAAGCTGTTGTATTTCCGCCTCTCAGCATTCTGGATCGTTTTCGGAAAAGTCAAAGTTCGACAGAATAAGTCCTCAGCAAGGTTATCTTCCTTCTATGGGCAGGAATGCAACTCCTGCCCGAACAGAGAATTTGTCAAGCAGGCTGTCCTACGGATCCGTCTGGACGCCATGCTTGATCTACAAAGCTTGCTGGACATACTGGACATGCTGGACTTGCGGATGGCTGTTTTTAATTTTTTCAGTTGTGTTGCGGTATGAACTATACCGTTCATACCAAAGGACATAGCGGATTTGCGATACTGGTGTTTCTGACGTTTCTTGCGATACTGGTGGTTGTTTTAATTTTTTTCCATTTGTTCTGAGGTTCGAGCTATGCCGTTCATACCAAAGGACATAGCGGACCTGCGATACTGGTGTTTCTGACCTTTCTGGCCTTACTGGTGGTTGTTTTTTAATTTTTTTCATCGTTAGTGTTTTGAGAATTGTATATGCAAATCATATTCATCTCCTATAAATACTGGAGCTATCCTTTTCTGCATCGAAGTTGTTGTGAATTTGCTCCTTGTGGTAAGAGAGCCGGGTACCCCGCAGCTCAGCTGTGGGCCACCCGCCCGCCCGCTTTCCGCGTCTGCTACAGCGAATGGTTAGGTTTAAGAGTTTAGTTATAGATTCATTATGATTGCTCTTTTCGTGATCTTGTAACGTCGAGAACAACTACCACAATTGACAATAGTCCTATTAATACACATGAGACTATAAAGCGTTCTCTGTTGCGTGAGTCATTGATCCATTGGCGTAAGTCGCCTAGATTCGCAATTGGCTCAATATTCTCCTTGCTAATACTCCTCCCACCCGGCCGGAAGTAATTATAGGCAAAGGCAACTGGAGATGAGGCGGGAGCAAATTTTGGATTAGGCCATCCCTCTGGTAATTTGTCACCAACTTCGGGACGCAATGTTCCACCGACTCGAACTATAGCTGATGGAGATGTGCCCTTTCGATGTAGATTAATTGCTTTATGATTATCAGTATTACATAATATCAAGTTTAATAAGTCTTTGAATTCAGGTTCATCATCGAAAATTATGGTCTCGGGATACCCGCTAGGACTTGCTAGCTTCCGCAACCCGTGGGCGGCCACTGTCCTACCACTGAGGTAATCCCACCATTTGCAATAAGCGCCAAACGCATAAACCAATGATAGGACAGGAATGAGAAGCGGGAAGGTGATTCGTAAGATTCTTTTCATTACTTGGTGTCTAGAAACCTAACTATTGTTTATATGGTTTCAGATAAATCCGCTTTCGGATTTTGCCGGGGTGCCCCACAGCACAGCTGTGGGCCACCCGCCCGCAAACTAAGGGGTGTGGCCTGTCCGCATCTCCTTGAGTAACTCGTTATGGGCTCCCTAACTTGTTCTTAGCATACTTCTTGCATCCCTCAAACAAAGGTTCAAGAACGGTATCAATCGGCAAAGGCCACGCTGAGAGGTTCTTAATGGATATCCCAAGGTGATCTCGCATCAGTTCCATTGTCTTCCGATGCTCACTATCGTTCGGATGAAATCTCCCAGAAGAATGAGCGAAACAATTCCTGAGTCGTCTTACGATGTGGACATGCTCCGCCCCATCCAGATTGAAGTTAATGTTGTTCGAGAGAACACTGAAGGACTCAAGCAAGGCACATAGACGAACGACGAAGTTCTGGTTTATCCAATGGCCAATCTCGTTAATCTTGTCAATGCCATCGGCTGAAATGCCCTCATTAAACAAGAAGGTGATGTTGAAGCCCTGTTGGATATAGTATGGGGCTGTCGATACAGCCTTAGCCCCAACAGATTGCGGTGTAACAAATGGGAAATGAGCTCTACAGTTGTTGTGGTTCTCCCAAAGGAGATCCAGGCCCTTCAAGAGGTTCTTGATGTCTTTCATTACTTCTCATCCTCCATGCTCAACATTGTTTATATCTATCCGCATAACATCCCACACACCGTTTCAAGTGCCGTATAACACGCCTGCCGGGGTGCCCCGCAGCACAGCCGTGGGCCACCCGCCCAACAAGGATTCAATCCTGAATGGTCGTTAATTTACCATTTTCAAAATATAAATACTGAGAATCGTATACCCATTGTTCACGCACTCCCCATCTTGTAATAGTTCGGTTCACATCCTTTGGACTTCCCCAAGACATCAAAACCATTTCTTTTGTCATACCGATATATATTTCACTTTTCTCAATTGCCCGCCAGACTTTTGGTATCCAATTAGGATGGAGTTTGCGGGGATCTGTAAGATACCATTCTTCATCAAAAACATGATCAAAAACTTGACGAAACACAGTATTATCTTTAACAACGTTACCATCCCAACATCTAATTTTCCCATCACTTCTCTTCAGGTAAAAAGTTAAAAGCTTCTTACTAAATGAACTCAACTTCACATCAACGACTGTTACTTTTTCTAACTTCCTTACAGAAGCAAAGAAATCTTGTTTACTCCATACAGTCTTTCCGATATACTTCTTACCTTTTTCCAAATATGATAAAAGAGTTGTACCTTCAGGTAGAGTCAAATCCGTACCAAGAGAGTCATCGCATATCTGAGTTGTGTACAAAAGAGTCCCGGATTCTTCAAGTCTGATAACTATATTAAAGAGAAGTTTCCTCAAAGGCAATTTTTGTCTCCAGAAACTTGTTTCTATCCGCACAATCTCGGCTGTTTTCCCAGCCAGCTGCTCCTTTGTTGGACAGAACAGACTTTCTCTCTTTACTGGAGAAAAGCAGAGGCAGTATTCACCAAGATCTTCCTCTGAACGAAAATAGCACATAGGGTAGTAATCGGGGAGATACTCTGGCAAAAATACAATTTTTTCACCAATCCACCAATCAATTAGACGTGATTTGGAAACTGGTTTCTCTCCAGCATAGGTTTTAAAAATAAAGCAAGATAAAACTACACTTAGAGAGATTAATATTGTGACTACTAACTTTTTCATTCTTTTCCTCCTTTCTGAGTTATTATTTCAAATTTTACATATTTTAACTTCACCCACTGGGAGCAATCACTGAAGCCGATCGCCACCGTGGGAAGAAGCGATGCATTTTGTACACAGGTGTGTGGGGTTTAGCTATGAAGCCGTGGTCCATTGGCCTGATATTGTCTGAATCCTTGATTCCTGCTTTTTCTTTCATCTTCGACTACCTTTTCTAAACCAGCTTGTGAGCCAGTAGTTCAGGAGCCCCATGCTCCTGACACTTTCATTTGCTAGGTGCGCAGGGCACCTGAACTTACGAAACTTCAGAATTCAATATTCGCTTCTCTTTTCTTTTGAATTTCTTGGAGATCACTCTTCCTTTCGTGCTTGTAGTCAAAATAGGAATCAATTCCAGCAATGTATTTAGATTTTCCGAAGTACCACTTGTTTGAAGAGCCGTCAGAATCAACCAGCCAGTCACCAGCAACATAGGACGGGATTGAATGATAGATTAAAGTCAACACCAGTGAGTAGCCCAAACGGATGGACTGAATCATATCCTTGATCTCAGTTACTCCTTCTTTACCGACAGTTATTCCTCTTTTGAGCAATTCGATCCGCTCTTCAACTTGTTGCGATGACAAATGAACATATTTGCTGGAGACACCATAAAATCTGCCTACATCCGCAAGGAAGGTATCTTTCGTTGCGGCAGGCAGCAATGACAATGTTATATCTGATTTTATTGAAATACTGGGACTGTTCAGAAGCTTGCTGTACTGATCGAGTTTATCTGTCACTGATGCACGTGGCATTTGCTGCTCGATATAGCATTGTTTGATTGTCAGTTCCAAAAGAAACCTTAACTCTCTCTTGCAAGGATTCGTTATCCCTTCACGTGCAAGCAAGTAAATAGAATAGCTGGATTGAATAATGTCTTGAGAAATATATGAGAATAGATGTTTGTCCCAAAACTCATGATCCCTACCTGTATCGTGAATGCAAAACCACAATCCTGACATGAAGTCATTTGTAATTCGAATCAGGTTTTCTATTTCAGCTTTGTATTCAGGTGTTTCGTAATCAGGCATACGATAAGTCATCTAACATTGTATATATGTATCCGCATAACATCCCGAAGACCGTTTCAAGCGCCGGGGCGCCACACAGCAGAGCTGTGGGCCACCCGCCCGACAGAAATCACAAAATAAACATTCAATTTTAATAGTTAAATAATCAATGGATTATTTTACAATATTCGTTCTCAATTCCTCTAATTCCCCATCTCTGCGATGATACCCGGTCTCCTTAATTAGTCGCTCTGCTTCTTGAAAATGCTCCCTAAACCTCGCTTGCATCTCCTCTTTTGACAAACGCAAGGTCTCACCATTCTCAATTATTTCAAATTCTGATAATGATTCTTTGGTAAGCGCTAACTGCGCTTTTATATTGCGACACGCCCCCAGGTGATAATCTGTAAGATGTAATTTCATCTGCCCGTATACTGCAATTTCCCGGGCTTCATCAAGGTCTGCCCAGGATTTGAGGAAATCTTTTTGATGTCTGGAAAGGGTTGCACGGGCAAATAATCCCCAAGGCAAAGGATCCTGTTCTCCAGCTTCCCGCAAACCATCAACAGCCTGGTTTAAATGGTTTTCTGCTTCAGTAAAATCAGATGAATTATTATCAACGGATTGAAGCATTAAGGCTTTGCCGATTGAAAGACTGTTAAATCCAAAATCTGTAAGTGGGGTTGTTGTTTTTAATTTAATAGCATATCGCGCCCTCTCCAGCACTTCCTGATATTTCCCCATAGAAAGCAGCAAATCACAGAATCGAAAACCCCACAATGAACAGAGATAGGGAGATTCCGGCTCTCTCTTTTTCTGCATATTCTCAGCTTCAATAAACAGTTTTTCCGCAGCTTTGTTTTTTCCTGCCTGGTGTAAAGCATCTGCATAAGTAGTACGATTGGATTCCATTTCAAAACCATGCCCGCTGCGATCGGCAAAGGTCACACACTGCGCGCCATATTTTTGTGCTGTTGCCAGGTCACCAAGCGTGAGATACAGTTCGCTGAGGTTGGAGGTAGATGCAGCAGCTCTTTTCCAATCTTTATTGTTTAATAGCATTTCCAGTCCTGCTTTCATTGGCTGAGCAGCTTCAGAAAGCCTTCCCACTGCACGGAGAGCAAAGCCTGCCCAGCTTAAGGCTACAGCTTTAAAATCTTCTCTCAGACCTGAAGCAGGTTTATCCCAGAGAGTTTCAAAAAAACTGGATAAGCAGGAAAGGTCGGCCCCAAGTGCTCCAAGTTTATGAATTGTATATACTTCATTTTGTCTTCGGATTCGATTATGAAAAACATCATCCAATGCCTCCTGATGTTTCCCTGCCAGGCAGCCATGCAGCACTGCCGCAAACAGCGGTTCCATCTCTTCAAGCGTGTTCGGCTGGTCTTTTTTGGGCAGTTTTTTATAATATTCATACAATCTAACATGCGCCTGTTTCCAACCATTGGGATTCTGCTGCTGGAGTTTTTCGCCAAAGTGTTCGCGGATTAAGGGGTGGCAGTCGAGGGTATCGGGGTTGTGTTCGCTCTTTTTAAAAAGGAGTTTTTGTTTCCTGAGATTTTCTAATGTTGTTAACCAACCGCTGCCGCTCGTATCCGTGATTTTATCAGATAAACCAGGAACAGGATTTTTATGGATGATTGCATTTATCGCGTCAACGGGAACAGGGCGGTCAAAAAGCCCCAGTATTGAAAGAAGCTGAAATTCAGCGGATGCACTGCCAAAGCGGTTTGCAAACGCTTCAATGATGCGGCGGGCGTGTTTTCCCTCCTCGTCAGGAATATTTAAATTGGGGATGCTGTTTGCTTTTTCCAGCGGGGGGTCTTCAAAAAGACGAAGATATTCTGCCAGTAGGTTAATGGCTAAAGCATGGTTGCCAAATTGTCGTACAATATGCTCCATCTCTTTTTCAGAACCGAAAATTCGCCGCGTCTCCAGTAATTTCCTGCCAGCCTCATCAGAGATCTGTTCAAGATTTAACTGGTTCGTCTTTTTTGTGTAGCGGTCAAGTTCCGGCACATGTTCACGGGTTGTTATTACGCAGAGCCCTTTATTATTTTTTGCCAGTTCTGTGACGAGTGTTGCTAGGGCAGGATCCTTTATTTTTCCTTTTTCAACCTTTCCAGCAGTCTGCAAAGGCTCAAGCCCATCAAGTATCAGCAGGGTTTTGTGATTATTTATGAGCTTAGCCAACCGTTTCCCTTTATCCCACGGTGACCCCTGCTTTGGATCTGCATCCCCGAACCACTCCAGAGCATTACTGATAAACATATCAGCAGAAGTCACCTGTTCTTTTGTTCCCTGGGAATAAAACGACCAGGCATATACTTTTTCCGCGCCACGGTAATTATCCCAGCGGATTTTCTCCACCCATTTATTGACCAGTGTGGATTTTCCAACGCCGCCATAAGCCACAAAACTGACAATATTGGTGGCGCCGGATTCCCATGCTTCATTGAGAAGCGTTAATTCTTTCTGCCTGCCAAAGAGTTCAAATCCTGTTTGCGGCAGCCTGGTTATGTCGATGTGGAGGTCTTCCAGAGGGGGATAAGTTTTCTTTTCAGGTTCTATTTTCTCAAAATCTTTTTTTATTTGTTTGATCACTCTTTCAAGTCGTGTGTCCCATTCAGCTTTATCTGTGAAGTCGGCATAAGTAAAAATTTTGAGACGTTTTGGCGGGGTACATTTATGAAGCATGATTGGAAATATTCGCTTTTTTAATCCAGCCGGATCATCAGTTTGAAGCATGAGACCTTCAAAATTCGTAAATTCACTATTCACCCAATCTGGCGTGAAAACAAGAATTGTTTTATGACATTTTTCAACAGCTTGTTCCATATTAATTAATGAAGCTGTGCCAATCTCAAAATCCCGATAATCAATATGACAGGGAATCCCATTCTTTTCGAGATTAGCAAGCAGATAATCCCTTACCCACTTTTCGTCTTTATGGCTGTAGCTGATAAATACTGAAGGTTTACTCATCGATTCTTCCGAGATTTAAAAATGATTCCTGACAGATAAATATAACATCACTAATGTTGGTAATTCCAATTATGGGGCTAACGGTGCCGCTCACCGGCTCGGCGAAGCCGAGTCCGTGTGGAGCGGCTTGTTAGCTGTCCCTCCAGGCTGTGGATGAGTCGTCGGCTTTGCACTTCGCGGTAAGTGACACCAGCCAGCCGAGGACCGGGTCGACAAATCCAAAATGCCTGCTAGCCGTTTGATAGGGCGCCACTAGAGTTCCAGATTTGAGCAGCGGAAACTCGCTCCAGGTCTCGAGTCTTTTGAATAGAGACAGGCCCTCAGGGATGTCCTCGAGTAATGTCGGAAGTTCCTCATCGGCTACAGGGTAACGTGCTGTTTTGGCGATACGTCGCAGTATTTCGACCAGGCGGGGATCTATCTTGCTCAAACGGTCCAGCCAATCGGAATGCACGGGCAACCACTCGGATACCGTACGGGCAGCCAAATCAATCGCTGTCCTGTCGATTTTGATAGGGCCAGTCGTACGAGCAGCTTCCGCAAACTTCTGCCAGCTATCCCCGATAGTTTTCAGGAGGATCTGATATCCGATTCCATGGACAACTGACGGTATCCCATTGCTAAAGACCGCGATTTCGTCTATGAGATCCTCACTGAATTGCACGTAGCTCTCAAGCTTGTCGTTCGCTCGCTCGAAAAGTGCCCGGGTTTCATTCAGCCCAAACCGTTCGAGCCGGAACACTCTGCACGTTCGCGCCACCGATCCGTGGCCACAACAGATCTCATCCAAAGTGTCGACTATGCCAGCGAAGCAGAACGCGGTCTCAAATGCTTCACATCTCTTAATAAGATCGCCGAGGGCACGCAGATCCTCACTAGAGAAGTGCTCCAATTCATCAACCAGGATAACACCACGAAGGTCTGCAAGCCGCAGGAGCTTCAGTGCAATCAGGAAGGATGCCAGAGGGTCGCTCTGCAGATGGCGAATGACGCCGGTCCGAATGTAATTCCACTTAGCATCTGTGCTGAGATTTATCTTACCCTTGATGATTCCACCCAGCTCAGCCGTCAGCTCGATTGCATCAGGTGTGCTGAACCTGCGGAACCTCGGTCGGACCATAATCAGACCATGTGTAACCTCGTGCAGAAGCTCGCGAAACGTACGAGCCTCGTTAGTATAGACAGTTCTCTGGGCCCAACGAAAGGGTCCATATTTCTCAGTGAGCACCGGGTTGCCACGAAGTAGTGCGAGAAGCATCTGAAGGGTGGAGCTCTTGCCCACACCTCTCTCCCCCAAAATGCCGATGAGTTTAAACTCAGACAAGCAAGCCAGCAAATCGGGGATCCCTATATTTCTGTCGCAGTACATATCAGGAGACGTAACGGGGCTTCCAGGACGGAATGCCGTGAGGGCGATCCCCATCGTAAACACATGTTTCACTCCGTCCCGCATGAACTCCGGGAACTGCCGTTTACACTGCTTACAGTAATGCGAAAGGCGCCCCCGCCTGCCCTCCAAGGGCCTCCCACATATGTAGCATCGCGGGATCTTCCTTACCGATATCCCGACCTCTTCCGTCTCATGGCCGCTGCTCTCACGCGCCTTTGCGATAGGGCGTTCTGGCAAATACGCGGTGTCACGATACCCAAGATATTCCCTATCTTCGCGATGAGCGGCGGCACCAGAATCACACAGGCCCATATACTCTCTGTACTCGTCGTCCTCGATGTTCACCTGCTCGGCACTCTCGGGTACAGAGACCGCGCACCCACAGGTCCTGCATTTGGCAATATCCCCCACGGCAAGGTACTTAAGAAGAACCTGGGTACCGCATGTTGGGCAGTTAAACCTAAGACCCATGTTTAGTACCCCCTAGCGAATCGATTCTTACTCGACAGCTAACTATGTTTATATTGATCCGCATAACACTCCAAACATGGCTTTGAGCGCCGTATAAGACACCTGCGGGGTGTACCATACGGTTCTCCCCTGCGAGAAAATGCATCGTTTCGGTCTTAACCAACGAGATATCAGGTTGTTGTGTCGACGCACTCACTGAATCACGCGAACTTCCGGATGAATCCTTCATGGTTACCCAAGTCTTCCCGACTTCGATAAAGGCGTTCCCCTAAGTCTCAGATAAACGGTCCGACTGGAATTCTTCCTTCATGTAAATAAGCCCGGCTCCTGCCTTGTTGTCAAGACTTTTTTTCATTGCGAAGCCGTGAAGGCTTCGCTACGCGATATCTTGAACAGAAACCATACAGGCAAAAAAAAGCCCTATCTCCCCGGTGTTGGCGGGGGATTTTCAATAAATCGGGCAACTACAATGTCCAAAGGTTGATTTATAAGGCTTCGCGGGGACAATCGGCTATGATAAAGCTTTTTTGTAGTTGCTCAATTTATTGAGCAAAAAAAGCCCGATCACCCCGCCTTTGGCGGGATTTTCAACCTGAGGCAGTAGGATGATAACGATCAAGCTCGCGGGCGGCAATGGAGCTTAGCTAAATCCCCGTCCGTGTGAATGCACTGGTCAGACGCTTCATATTCAGTGGTTGACAGTCTTTTTCGTCAAGCAGGCTATCCTACGGAGCCGTCTGGACGCCATGCTTGACCTACGAGCTACGGGCTGGCGTTTCTGGGCTTTCTGGAGTTCATTTTCATTTTTTCTTTCACCCTTCCTGTCCGCTAGGATTCTGTGCGTCAGCAGGTTACAAACTACGATACTGGCGGTTCTGGGCTTTCTGGAGCTCATTTTTATTTTTTTTCACCCTTCCTGCCTGCTGGGATTCTGTGTGTCAGCAGATTGTCGGGTGGCCCTTCGGGCGATCCGACCTGCAAATATACTCCCCCTCTCCCTTGATCCCTCTCCCACAAGGGGAGAGGGAATAGACTTTAAGAGGGATTATTCGTCTCCCACAAGGGGAGTTTGTGTGCAAGCATCATATATTCATATCCCATAAACGGTGGAGCTATCCTTTTCACCATTGAGACTATAGGGAATTTGCTCCTTGTGGTAAGAGAGACTAGGGTCAGGTATTAGAACGGACTTACCCTGAACCATACGGTTCGGGGCTTGACCACAGTGAGTTTGAGGATTGGCAACAGGAATCCATCGACAAGGTGAGCCTCAACCCAGGGCAAGCGGCGGGCATCCGGGACTATTCTCTTGACAAGGGCCAACAGGCTCCTATATTTGGAGTTGGTTGGAATTAGATAAGAGATTCCCACGTAACTCAGTGGGTGGAATAGGTGGGTGTTAGAAACCTCCCGTACTGGGGAGTTGAGTCCAGCCGCGGGAGTTTTTTAATTTAGAAAAAAGCTGTCTTTCTTCGGAGAGGTAGCTTTTGTTTCCGTTCCAGCCCAGACGCCTCATCAATATCTGCACTGAAGTGAATTTCATGTAAAGACACTTTAATTTTTGCCGAATAAGAGTATACCAGAAGGTCTGGAAGGCAATGTTGCTTCCAACTGACAAAAAGCATTTGCTAAAGTACAAGATTCATTCCCCGACATCATTTCCCTCTATGTGATATCGAGGGCATGAAATCTTGAAGAAGAATCCTGACTTTCATTACGTCCCCATAAGTAATTTTCGGTTTAATGGAAGTTTCGTGTTGGTAAAAAGGTTAGATTTAGTTGATAACATGCCATAGATTGGACCTAAAACTGAAAACGTTTTCAGTTTGGAGCCAAATTATGGCAAAAAAAGCGATGTCCAGTTGATCCAAGCCATCGAGTTGTTTGTTGGGGCAAGAGTGGTTCAGGAGCAAG